>Ga0214923_10000012_pt1 | contig 265638 bp, 261 predicted proteins | sample LL1510_MetaG_FD_177993 | JGI IMG/M metagenome (GOLD analysis project Ga0214923, IMG submission 177993) | Freshwater microbial communities from Lake Lanier, Atlanta, Georgia, United States - LL-1510 | ecosystem: Environmental > Aquatic > Freshwater > Lake | place: USA: Georgia | collected... | reverse complement strand
GCTTCGACATTTTTCATCTCTCTTTTGATTCGCCTCATCTCTAAAAAAATTGAAATGCTTTTTCTCTCCTTGTATTCTTTTACCCAAACAAATCAAAACAAAAGCAACAAGCAAAACAACAAAACAATGTCTACTAAACAACAAGTCAAACAAGTCAATAAAGTTTTAAAACCTGTATTAAAGGAATTGAAAACTACTTTCAAGATTCGTATTCAAAGAGAGAAAGAGAACAAAAAAGTTATTCAAATGCGTGCCAAGGAGGAACGTGAACACGCCAAGGAGGAGCGTATGCGTGCCAAGGAAGAGCGAGAACGTGCCAAGGAAAATGCTCGTATTGCCAAGGAAGAACGTGTGCGTGCCAAGGAGGAGCGTATGCGTGCCAAGGAAGATCGGGAACGTGAAAAGCGTAACCGTATTCATGAAAAGGAAACTAAGCGTTTCGAGGCATTCAATCGTATGATTCAAGTCGGTATTGCCTTACACAAAACGCATATGGATGGTTTCACTACCGCGCAATTCGTTGAAAAATTCAAACAAATGTATGGCAACATTAATGCTTGGTCTGGCGTGGTGAATCCGGATGAATATGATGGTGATGCGGGTATTCGGTCATTAATTTATGAAATGTCTCCCTCTTCAGCTCAGCATTGGTTCAAGTATGGTATCAAGAAGAATTCTTATCAAGTTGCTCCTTGGTCCTTTGTCAATAAGAAATTGGCTGATTTGAACCATGAATATCAATGGATGGTTACTACCGCAGGCACTGGTCGTGCCAAATCTAAGGGTACCTGGAAATTTGTATTTCATTTGTCTCGTGACAACTGGGACAATGAATTATTTGGACCACTCCCTCAAGACGACACTCTTTTAAAAGCAATCAATCTACGCAAAATCGGCAAACAAAACAAAAAAAACTAAATTTTCAATTGTAATTAACCTAACAAACACGAAAAAGTGACCCACCACTTGGAGGGAATACCTTTTTTCACGTGTGTCACCTGGAGGTTACTATATAAATTTCGCACCATTCCACTCATTGTAAAAAAATTGAAAAGCTTTTTCTATCCTTCCATCATTTTACTCAAAATAATCAAAACAACGCAACAAGCAAAACTATTCGTTAAAAAACAAAAAAATCAAAAAATGTCAACTCAAAACTTGAACACAATTCCAGAAATTACTTTTGACGCATTCATTGGAGCCATGAATTTAGAAAAAGAATTTGAGGCGGAAAACATTGTCGCGGAAAACATTGAATGTCCTATTTGTATGGACCCGATTGATGGAAACAAAAACAGTGTTGTCACCGAATGCGGTCATAAATTTCACTGTAGTTGTTTAATGAAAAACTCTTGTCATAATGGTTTTGATTGCCCCATGTGCCGATCAGCAATGGTAGAAGATATGGAAGAGGACGACGATGATGATGAGGAAGAAGAAGAATATGAATACAATAATAGCATGAGTGATTATTCCGGAGGCGATGACGACGAGGGTTCTGAAACAGACGAAAATGCTGACCGTGAAAATATTGACGTCATCGTGATTGAAGATTTAGATTGTTTATTAGATAACATGTGTTTTTATACAAATGCGAATTTATCAAATCATGATGCTGGATTAAGAGGATTCTCGGTTGAACATTCCATCATGGTAATGTTAAAATTAACCGGAAACGATGATTTAATGGATAATGATGAAAGGGATGTTATTCATGCGGATACTGAAAAAATAGTCAAACTTATTGATATTTACAGAAGAACGCGAATTCTAAACGACCATTTCAAGAAACAAGCAGAAAAAGTCTCGCAAAGAAAAGAACAAGAAATGTTTGCTCAAGAAGACGTTAAAATAGAGATCGATGTTTCCGAAAAACCAGTCATGACCGTTGATGAAAGTATTCAAAAAATTAAACATGTATTGAAAGAAATCAGCGAACTCAATAGTTATGAATTCAATTTGATGAAACAAGTGACACCTGAGATTTTCCACAACAAACATAAACGAACCAACATAAGTGAATTCTTGAGAACATTAAACCTGGGCAATCCTCGTATTGGAAAAAATCTTTTCATGGAAAACAAAAATCTCATTGACGAAGCATTAAATTTATTAGAATGTAAAGAAAAAAACGAATAAATGTAATTAAAAAAAGGGAAAAAGTGACATGTCATTTGACATGAATACCTTTTTTCATTTGATGTCACTGGGCGGTGACAATAATTATTCGTTTGAATGTAAATATAAATATTTATTAAATAATATATGGTTAATGAAGAGTATATTATTTATATTGCCTCTGGAATGTTAGGTGATTTTTTTTCACAATTATCAGTAATAAAAGAAAATTACATAAAATATAATAAAAAAGGGTTGTTATATATTTCTGATATTAAAGAAAAATTTAGAAATCCATTAGAAACCGTTTATAAAGATACATATGAGATTATTATATTACAAGATTATATTTATGATTATAAAATATATAATAATGAAAATTATGATATTAATTTAAGTTCGTGGCGTGATAATTTCTTACTTTTTAAAACTAATTTTCATCTTCTTTATAGCAATGAATATAATATTAATTGGGGAAAAAATAAATGGTTAGATGTTCCTTATGACAATAAATGGAAAAATATTGTATTAATTAATACTGTGTCATATAGATTTAAAAATAACGTTAATTATCACGAATATAAATTAAAATATCCAGAATTTAAATTTATTTTTATTTCTATAAATAAATATGATTATGATTTTTTTATTTCAAATACAAAACAATTCGATATAGAATATTATTGTCCTAAATCTCTCTTGGATACATCAATTGCTATTAATTCTTGTGAATTATTTATGGGAAATACATCAGGATTATTATGTATAGCTTATTCTTTGCATAAAAAAAGTATAACAATGGATTCTTGTATTGATATGGATACTTTTTTACATAGTGATATGAAATTTTTAAATACAAATTATAACAGTGATTATATGTAAATATATCAACATGATACTTTATATATGAAAGCTAGAAAAGCTATTTATAATACTGTAATCTAAATAAAGAAAAAAGTGACATGTCATTTGACATGAATACCTTTTCACGTTATTCAAAAAATATTTATATATTTGAAAAGTATATGAAATATCTTGGTGGAAAACAACGTTTAGGAAAATATATTGCGTCGGTTTTATTAGATTTATGGGATTTATATGAACAAGTTTTCAACATAAAATTAACGACTTATTTTGAACCCTTTTGTGGTTCTCTCGGTGTATTAAAAAACATGACGGGTGTAAAAGCAAAAATAATCGCCAATGATTATCACCCGGACTTGATTGAAATGTGGAAAGAAGTCAAAGAAGGGACATTCGTTTATCCAAAATCTATTTCAGAAGAAGAATACTTGGAGGCAAAAAAACTTCCAAGTCCAAACGCATACAAAGCATTCGTTGGTTTTGGTATGAGTTTTGGTGGAAGATTTTTTGGAGCGTATTCCCAAAAATATCTGAATGATAAACCAGAAGATTTTTGTAAAGAAATGACCAACAGCTTAAAAAGAATCGCACCACTCATACAAAAAGTGAAATTCACCAACAAAGATTATACAGAATTTAAACCAAAAAAAATGTTTATCTATTGCGATCCTCCATATGCCTTCAACAAATATCCTATAAAATACCGCAGGGATACAAAAAAATACGACGTTTTTGACAATGACAAGTTTTGGGAAGTCATGCGTGAATGGAGTAAAGAAAATATGGTTGTCATATCAGAAATCACAGCACCTCCTGATTTCATCAATATATGGGAACAAGAACGTTATCGAAGTGCCGCACAAAGTAAAAAGACTCGTTTCAATAAAAACTCCGCAGTAGCCTCAAACACGCACAATACTGAAAAATTATTTGTCCATGAATCAATTGCCAAAATATTATTACCTTTATTGAAGAATTTACCCGCTGTAGATGTGTCAAAAAAATAAAATTGAAATATAATTATCTTATCATGTGAGAGACATAATTATATAAAGAAAATTATACAAAGAAAATGACTATTCAAGTTTTAGTAAGTAATATTGATAACGAAACATTTCAAAAAATCCTGGATTATTATAACTCAAATAAATCTGGCGATGAGGAAGCCTTGGAACGATTAGACCGAGCCGAAGGTGGTTTCCAAATTAAACTTCCAGAAAATGAAATTGTTAAACGCGGTGAAAATTATAGGATCCGACAATTACGATGGAGTAAAGGCAAACTAATTGTCGCACCTTATACGATTGGTTTTACAGAAAAACAAAAATATTATTATTTGATGCGTTGAATTATGCGTTGGACGGGAATGTCACCTCGGGGTAACTTTACGCGTGCGACTTTTATTCGTTTTACGATGTTTGATGGTTTTGTTTTTCGCAGGTTGTTGTCCGGTAGGTTGATACGCATAAATCTTTTCATATTTATAAAAACGACTGGTCTTATCCAAAGTCCGTCGTTTTTTTATTTTCCACACCACTTTAAAGTCGCTGGGTGCGTTTTCTTCTGATACAAAAACACAATTATCTTTGCTCCATTTTCTCATAGTATCCCAAAATAAATCGTGGTCGAAATCGCCAGTGGAATAACCTTCGGTTGATTTATATGGTGGATCACAATATATCAACATGTTTTTAGGCTCGTATTTATCGTATGATTTATTATAGAAATACACATTACTTTTACTAATTGCTGGTCTTATTTTGTCAATAGATGTTTTGAATTCATTCAAGAAATTACGACCGCTATTTCCAGCCCATTTTTGTGCGTATCCTGCGAAATACTTTCCACCAAAACTCAAACCAAACCCGGCAATTGCTTTCATCGCATTCGGGGATTTCGCGTTTTTTAACCGGTTATATTGTTCTTCGGTTATATGTTTTGGAATATGAAGTGTGCCGTTTTTTATTTTTTTCCACATTTCAATTAAATCTGGTTGTTTGTCAGATGCTATGTATTTTTTATAATCAAGACTAGTCATTTGTTTAAATACACCGAGAGATCCACAAAAAGGTTCTAAATACCCATTCACACTTTCTGGTGGACATTCTTTTGATATAAATTCGGCAATTAATTTTCCGATTCCATGTTTTCCTCCCAAATATTTCATTTTATTATCGTTATATTATACCTATATTTTATTTACAATATACAATATTCAATATTCAAAACAAATCAATAAATATTATACAAAATAGAATATTTATTTTACATTTCACATCCTTTGAATATAATCTTATTCTTGTAAAGCATTATTCAAACCAGTATTTCTATAAATACTTACTTGATTTATAATCAAATAAAATATAAATAACATATAACCTGTTACTAATAACTGACCACTTGTACTAACTGGAGTTATATCACCATAGCCAGTTGTAGTTAATGTAGTAACTGTAAAATATATAATTGATACTAATCTACTAAATGACTCTTTTGGTAATCCTTTTATATCATCATCAGTCGCCCAGTAAAATAAAAATAAAATAAAAATGATATTAAATAAAATAAATTTAGTCCACATAAATATATATAAAAAAATATAAAAAAATATAAAAAAATATAAAAAAATTGAATATTATTTACTATTTTATACAAATAATATTATCACTAAAAAATGAATACGGAAAAAAATAAACAATTAATGATTCAATTATTGAATGGCATAAAGGAAATGCCTTATTTTAAAAACTATGCGGCCGCTAGCGGTGCGGTACATAATATTGCGTCACATGAAAAAGCTGTCGAAATATTAATCACAGATCATGGTTTCACTCAATGGAATCCTATTGAAAAACCGAATTCAGAAACAATTTGGAATTGGATAAATACATCATATCAAAATAGCACACAAGAAAAACCCTTTCTCTTTGAAAGTTTGATGCCAGATTATTCTTATTTATCACAACCGTGTGGCACTCATGATTCACCTGATTTCATCATCAAACTAAACGACATAATATTTATTGGAATCGAATGTAAATCGGTTGATAAAGGATATACCCCCATGTATAATAGTGGAGGAATAAAACAACCCTTAATTTATATATTTTGTTCAAAAAAAACAAACTCAACAACGATTTATTGTGGTAAAGATATTATGACTCTGGAACAACAACAAATACTTGACGAATTAATTGAAAAGCAACGAATCATCGAAAAAGAATACAATGAAAAACTCAAGGAATGCGATGTGAATCACCGCGGTATTAGTTATTATACACGCCCAATGATACAACAAAGTGGAGGTGCGGAATATACCAATTATTTCACTCATCGAAACAGAGAAAAATGTGAAAAAAATGTATACGAATATGTGAATGCTTTGATTGAAAAAAATATTAAATAAATATTACAAATGATGTTGAACCATAAAATTATTCTTTATTATTTTACGAGGTTTATTACTTTTTTTCAATATGGTAAAACTATTACTAAATGTGTTGCTAATGGTATTAGTAATTGTATTTTTTTTTATTTTTTCTATTAAATATTCCGTTTTTGATTTCCCATGAATAATTTTGTCGTTTATTTTCTCTCCTCGTTTTGCTTTTTCAAGTAAAATTTTTCTTTTTCTATCGCACGCAATACAACTACAACCACAATCAATATAATGTTGATCTTGTATCTCATTCATGTGATGATTATCCATTGTTATTTTATTGTAAAATTCATATTCTTCGGTATGAAACGGAGTAAATTCGTCTGAAACCGATTTATCTTCCCACATTTTCAAATACTCATTTCTCTCATTGATGTCATTATAAAAAAGAAATTGGTGTGAATTTTTAATAGTATCTATAAAATTTTTAGGTATTTTATAGTTGCTCTTGAAATTTTTATAAATTTCCTTTATATTTTTATTATCTGTCTCATAATCGCTTACAATATATATATCCATTTTTAATATTTTCTTGAATATATCTCTCCAAAAATGTGAATCTTTTAAGCGAAGTTTTACATATGTAATACCATTATGCTGTGTAAGTAAATATTTTTTTTCAAAATCAAACGTATCATATTGTTGTGTGGGTATATTATATGTTTCTCTATAGTAATCACCTTCTACTAAATGTGGAAATAAATAATTAAACCTTTTTATAAGACGGTCTATAGAATAAGTTTTCAAATTTTCAATACTAGTATTAAAATGAAAAGTATCTATATTTTCAAAAAAAAAAGACATCTTATGTTCTATGGGTGTTCGATAAATATCAATGACGTAGACATTTTTCCCTAAAAACTTGTTAAAATGAATAATTTCATTTACAGTTGTATTGGTGATATTAAATAAAACTTTTAACATGATATCATTATGTAAATGTATTACTGTTACTTTGTTAGATATCGACAATCTCAAGGATGATACAATCGTAGTTGATCCTACTTTGGGTGGACAATATACAAAAATAAGTGTATTCTTTTTTTCAATAGTCAAATCATCTTTGATACCAATACGAGTATTTACTTCTTTTAATTCATTTATACGTGTTTTATCAAAAATAAATTCACTCATAATATATTTTATATTCTATATTTTTATATCTATATTTTATTTTTGTTATTATCGTTACATTACAAAAATAAAACTATTCTAATTTTTATATCTTTTTATTCATCCTTTGATGCCACTGGTTTTCTTGGTCTAGATTGTTTTCCACTGCCTCTTACTACAGACCATTCATTACCTTCACGTGGACCTGTACCTCTTGGTTTTGGAGCTCTCGCTGATTTTGGAACCTTTACTTGCCCACTTGATTCTTCCTTACCATCACTCTTGTAAGAAACACGAGTTTGTCTAAATTCTCTTCTGGTTTCACACATTAATTTACCTCCGTTAATTCCAGAAACCTTGACTGCTTGAATTTCATGAGCACTATCCTTTAATAAGTCAATACTAAATTCAATATATTCTCCTTGAACTAAATACTTGTATTGCTCACTTACAACTGAAATACCACTGTGATGAACAAAAATATCCGAACCTTCTTTAGGTCCTGTAGTGACAGTAATAAAACCATAACCTGCCTTGTTGTTAAACCATTTTACACGACCAATGAAACGATCGCCTGAAGCTGTTACAAGTGTATCCGATGACATTTGTATATACTCTTATTATGAAGGTGTCTTTATATTATTTTTGGTTATATGTTTTATGTTTATTTATTTACTTTTTTATATTATTATAAAATAAGAATGGAAAAAATTACAAGAAAAACAGTTGAAAAAATGAATCAACAATTATTACAGGTACAAGAAAAAAGAATGAAAAATAAATTAAATGCTGAACGTAATGACCCAGAATTTATATTGTTAAACGATTCTATGTTACGTAAAAAAAAATATCATATTCAACTTTTAGAAAAAAACATTTACAACTTATCTATGAAGACTTTATTATATACACAAGATTTAACCGCGGATTTTTGTATAAAATATATATTGAATGAAAAATATGCGTCTTGTGTTGAAGATACATTTCTTTCTATGGGGGATGTATTAAATGCTCAAAAACATATTACACGGTCATCCATATATCAGGCTTATAATAAAGTATATTGCGAAAAAGACAAAACCTGATCTTTAGAAAAATAAAAAAGGTTTTTACACCCTTTTTATTTTTATATTTTTATTTGTATTTTTTGTATTTCTAATATCGCACATGTTTCAAATTCTTGAGATTTTTTTTAATATAATTTACAAGTGATGGGTCTGTTAATTTTACATTATTATATCCAGTAATTTCCCGTTTATGATTATTCTTCTCGTGAAAATCATAAAAACCCATTTCATCAAACGATTCGTAACGGGAATAAAAATTATCATAGTTATATAAAATCACGGTTAAATCATTTCCCATATCAAATATAGATAGAATGAAATCCATTACATGTTTCTTTTTTCGACAATAAAATTTATATGGTTCACCCCATTTATTATTTATGACATTTTCTTGATCTCGTGTACCAGTAATCAGAAATTCTCCTTCGTCCTCGTCATATACAATATAACAAGCCATGTCAATCACCTTTGATTGTTTTTCGGATTCGTTAATATACAATACTAATTTGTCTTTGATAAAAGTTTCTTCTGTGAATGATGCCATTTTTGAATGTGATTGTGCCATAAATATATTTATATTATATAACATATAAAAAATATTTACTTTCAATTTTTTTATTCATCAAGATAAATTGGCAATATATAATTTAATTCAGTCGTATTCATCGCATTATTCCCAAAATATAAATTTATAAATTCATTTGTTTTTTCATTGTTCAATGATTGAATGACCTTGTTGTATAGTTCCAACAATTCGGGTTTCGTCTTTTGCTCACCGTATTTCACACAAATCAAATGATTTTCCACCAAATAAGGATAATCTACATCTATCACACAATAATGAAATTGATAATCCCCTACACCATACCCTCGATTAATAACTAAAATTACATCGGTTGACCCTGCTTTATCTATATAATTCTTTTTATCTTTATTTGAATATTCTTTTACTACCAATTTAGAATCTACAATATCTGAGCTATAAATCAATCTAGTTTTTTTATTGTCATCTGTTAATATTGCCTTACATTGATTCCAAACCACATTGCCGACTGATACAGTGAAATTCAACTTGTTTAGAGTTGTGCTTTCCTTATACAATTCCCGCATTTTTACGATATTTTCCGGCGTATTTAAAATCGTATAATCGCCAATATGTATCATGTATTTTGCGTTTTCTTTTGTATCTGGTTTAACTGCGTTTTGAACTATAAATAATATGGTTTCTTGTTTTGTTTCAATAAAACTGTCGTCACTACAATCAATCAACTCTAAAATACTATATTTATCCATAATATATTTACGCAATTTATCATAATATAAACAATTGGTGAAACTTTTCGGCAAGATAAAACTCAAAATACCATCTGGGTTCAACATATGTAGACTTTTTACGATGAATAATGTAAATATATTTGGTCGCCCGTCAAAATAATCATAATATTCGGCGGAAACATCGTCTTTTTTCATGACAAAATACGGAGGATTTCCAATAATCAAATCGTAATTCTGCGTTGGGGACCATTCAAGGAAATCGCTGTTGATGATTTGTGTTGGATTTTTGAAACTTATTTTTTTTATTTCATCATAGATGATTTGATTGTTTTCAATACCCGTCATTTCAATATTTGATGACTTGGTGTCGATATAGTTTAAAAACTCGCAAGACCCGCAACTCGGTTCTAATACTGTTTTTATTTTTGAAAAATATGGATTCAACGCATCTATATTTTTTTTAATAATTGTTGCCGGAGTAAAATATATGCCATTTTTCTTTTTTTCATTGGTATCTATATTCTTTGTTAACTTTTTTGATAAATCGCTATATTTTTCCATTTGTATATCTATATGTTAATCATAATTTTGTATTTATATTTTATTCAATTTTAAAATATAAGAGATAAAAAATAAATTGAATAAAATATAAATACAAAATAATAACATATATACATCAGCAAACATGTTACTATTAACAAAATTACTTCATTTCGTAATGCTTATTTCCTACAAATACAATATTGACGAGTCTCACAGTTTGGGACACAGTCTAGAAGTATTAAATTATGCCAACAATATTTATGAAAGCGAATTACCTCAAAACCCGCAGTTAAAATTAGATGAACGAGCTATTTATGTTTCAGCGATTATTCACGATATGTGTGATAAAAAATATGTAAGTCAAGAGGAAGGACTATTAAATATTCAAAACTTTTTAAAAGAAAAAATGACTTTCAGTGAAATAAAAACCGTGAAAAATATTATAAGCACCATGTCGTATTCTCATGTAAAAAGCAATGGTTTTCCTGATTTAGGTGAGAAACAATTAGCTTATAATATTGTTAGAGAAGCCGATTTATTGACTGCGTATGATTTCAACCGTTGTATGTTGTATAAATTATACAGAAGCCCAACTGGGACAATTGACGACGTTTTTGAAGACGCGCATGATTTATTCAACGTACGAATATTAAAATATGGCGACAATGGTTTATTTACTACGGATTACGCTAAAAAGGAGGCGTTCAATTTACACGGTCAATCATTAGTACAAATCAACAATTGGAAAAAAATACTCAAAAAACCGCATATTTAGGCGTCCAAAATAGTAGAAATATAATCGTAATTTGGTGTTTCATCATATACCAAACTACGACAATAGAGTAAATACTCGCGAATTTGTCGCGGTATTTCCTCTTTTTCTACTATTTTTATTTTTTGTATTTTGATTTTATTGTTTACATTTTTGTAATCATTATAGAATTCCGTAATTTCATTCCATTCCAGTTTTCCATACAGCATATAGAGCATCATATATCCAACCGATTCTAAATCGTCCCGCCTGGACGGCTCTAATCCATCGTGAACATTGATGCTAATATAATTCGGTGTCCCTAATGGTATTTTTTCGGTGGTCTGGGGTAGATGAACACCGTGATGGTCTATATATCTTTTACAAAAGCCGAAATCAATCACATGAATCACATTTTTTTTATCTTCTAATCCGAACAAAAAATTATCCGGTTTAATATCGCGATGTATTAATCCCTTGTTGTGTATAATTTTAAGTATTTGTAATATTTGTTTTGTGATAAATAGTGTCATTTTCAGTGAAAGTGTTTTGTGTTTTTCTACCACATGAGAAAGCGTGTTTCCCAAAAGTGTAAGAACCATATAATTATTTTTTTCATCCACACCAAACCATTTTGCCTGGGGGAATCCTTTACTATTCCCGATATAATTATATATCTTGGTCTCATTTTTCAACAATTTGGTTTTATTGGTGTGGGGTTCTATTTTCACTGCGACGATTTCTTTGGTGCGAATATTTTCACCTTTCCATATTTCGCCGAAACAACCTGTGCCGATTTTTTCGTTTAATTTATATTTATTTGCTATGATAATCTCGTGATTCATTTATGAATAGTGTGTATTATTATTATGTAATATGAAAATTTTATGTTATTTTTCTAACATTACATTTTGAGTTTTCATGAATTGTGGATGAATTCGCCATTTTTATAATAATTGTAAGTCGGTTTATAGCCACAGGTATCATTTTTAGTAAAAATTTCAACTCGGTGGTTGGGATGATTGATTGATGCGTTGATTGCTTCTTCCTTGGATAAAATTATAATCATATCTTCCCATTCACCACCATCACTAAAAAGTACATAAACAAACTTCATTATCTATAATATACAAGTGAAAGCTTTATATTATAATAGGTATAATTTGTTATTCGTGGTATTGTGTTTCATGGTTCCATAATGGCATGAACCATCGGTGGCAGTAATTCGATTTCTGCCTCCGGGGTTTCCGCAATGATTTCACTTCTAAAGAAAGGATCATTATATATCCAATTTAAAAGTATTTTTTCTAATTTATAATCTGAAATATAATCATCTGAAATAATTTCAGCACTAATCTCTAGATAACTTGTATTATATAATAGTGATGGATAAGGAATCAAGGAATCTAATATGTCTAGAAACAAAGTGTCAAAATCAACATTTTCAAAATATTTTCGGTGTAACTCAAATATCGCCATCATCATCTTTGTTTTATTTACTGCGTTGGTAATTTTGTCGATTACTTGAATGACAACTGGCTTACCGCGGATCATACGAAATATTCCGCTTATGCTGAACCATTTGTTGTTTCCATTTGTTGTCATCTTTGGTATAATATAATAATTTTTATTTTTATTATATTATTTTATATCAATTTTATTTTTAATTGGCACAGCATGTATAGGTTACGCCTGTTTGGGGCGACCCGATACAACCTGATGTTTGCCAGGTGCATACCCCATCAGGAAAATAATAGTTACTGGTGCCTAACTGTTGAGAGCACCAATTACATATCCATTCACACCCGGTTCCGGATCCAACTGAAAAATGAATACAAGTTTGTGATTTAAGTGTTTTTTGGACTGTGCAAAATTCTTCTTTTAACTCTGGATGTTTTGAACCAGCAAGAGCAAGAGACGAGAACAGGGCAAAGAGTAATGAAGTAAAAAATTTCATTGTTATATATTAGTATGATATTATTTTTTTATATTATAATATTATTATATAATATATGGAACAAGACCCAAAATATGAAGTAGGTGATACTATACAGTTCCTCAATGCTAATGAGAAACGTCCGAATAATTTAGGCAAAATTAAAAGAATAGAAACAAATCTTCAAGGTGTTCCGACTCATTATACAATTATATTTACACATTCTAAAGTGTATCCCGAGAACAGAACTCGAAACAGGTTTCCTATTGTTGATATAGATAATCAAACAGAATTAGTAACAGAATTACCTGCTGGGGCTGATTGTCCTGCGGGAGGACCCTCATCAAAAGAACTACTAAGAAGAAGAAGAAGAAGAGGAGGAAAATCTTTGCGTAAAATGAAAAAACGAAAATTAAGAAAAACACGAAGGAATAAAAGAAAAAGAAGAATATAAAAATACAAATTAAAATTGATTTTATTTTTATTTATAAAATACATCAATACACAAAACAATATACAAGACACAAAAATGGTGAAAATCTGCTCTGAAACTTATCCAAAACAAGGCGAAGAAAAATACAAAGAATATATTGAAATTTTCCCGTTCCCCTTAAGTTGTTTCCAAAAATATTCTATCGAAGCAATTGTAGAAGGTCACCATACGCTGGTGTGTGTGCCCACGGGCTCGGGGAAAACCTTACCTGGTATTTTCGCGATTGACTATTTCACCAAGTTAGGCAAAAAAGTCATCTATACTAGTCCTATCAAGGCGCTATCCAATCAAAAATACCACGAATTCACTGAAAAATTCCCAGAGGTAACGATTGGTCTGATTACCGGTGACATTAAACTCAATCCCGAGGCACAAGTATTGATTATGACGGCAGAAATATTGGAAAACACTTTATATATGAAAAAACAAAAATCAAGTGATGAGTCACTCTTATTATTCAACATGAATTTCGATACGGAACTCGGATGTGTCATTCATGACGAGGTCCACATGATTAACGACGCAGGCAGAGGTCATACCTGGGAAAACATGATTTTGATGATGCCGTTACATGTCCAAATGGTGATGCTTTCGGCGACATTGGACGGACCTGAAAAATTTGCTATGTGGGTGGAAAATCGCCATGCTGAAAGCGAAATTAAAAAACAAGTCTATTTATGTACCTCCAACCATCGTATTGTTCCGCTAACCCACTATTGCTTCATTACGACAAACCAAGGTATTTACAAGGCAATCAAAAAAGACGAGGTCCTGGAAAAAGAAATCAAAAAAACAGTGAATAAACTCCATGTCATACAAAGCGCCACCGGTGAATTCAACGATGCGACTTATCATCAAGTAAAGAAAATGCTAGATTTATTCCAGCAAAAACAAGTATGGGTCAAACGCCAGCATGTCCTGAACGAGGTCTGTAAGTATATGGTAGAAAACAATATGCTCCCTGCCGCGTGCTTTATCATGTCCAGAAAACAAATAGAGGTCGCATCCAAAGAGGTCACTGTGGTGTTACTTGAGGACGATTCTAAGGTGCCATATACAGTGCGTCGCGAATGCGAACAATTGTTACGACAAAAATTACCGAATTACCAGGAATACTTGGAATTACCGGAATACAACAATATGGTCGCCTTATTGGAAAAAGGTATTGCGATTCATCACAGTGGTTGTATGCCAATCTTGAGAGAAATCGTGGAAATCTTATTTGAGCGCGGGTATATCAAATTATTATTCTGTACGGAAACTTTCTCTGTCGGTTTAAATATGCCAATCAAAACCGTTTTATTCACGGATTTGACCAAGTATGACGGGACAAACAATCGCATGTTTTATTCTCATGAATATATGCAGACCGCAGGTCGCGCAGGTCGCCGTGGTATTGATACAGTTGGTCATGTGATTCACCTGAATAATTTATTCCGCAATGTGAATCTACCCGATTATCGAATCATGATGAATGGCAAACCGCAAACACTGGTAAGTAAATTCAAGACATCGTATAATTTGATGCTGAACCTGGTTGAAACAGGTGATCAAACGCTCTTACAATTCTGTCAAAGATCAATGATTCAAGACGATATTGTGGGTGAATTGAACGAATCCTATAAAAAGATCGCGAAACTGGAGGAAGAAGCGCAGAAAATGGAATGTCAAATGGAATACATGAAAACGCCAAGGGAAATCGTGGAAAAATATATTGACGCGCAAGAAAAAGTCAAAGTAAGCGCAAACAAGAAACGAAAAGAATGCGAAAGAGAAATTTTAGCAATCGAAGATAATTACAAGAGTATTCAAAATGACATAATGGTTGTGAAAAAACTCAATCACAAACTCAAAGAAATCGAAAAAGAAAAAGAAGGTTATGAAAACACGAACGGATATTTGAAGAATAATGTCCATGTATTGGCGAAATTCCTTGAAAAAGAAGGATATTTAACAAAAGATGAGTCTGGAGACGATGTCGAACATCTAAAAATGACAGAATTAGGACGCATCGCGTCACACCTCAGGGAGGTCCATTGTTTAATATTCGCGCGGTTAATACAAAATGGTACGCTCAATGAATTATCGTCTTTACAGCTGATAAAATTATTCAGTTGTTTCACCAATATTAACGTTGATGATTCCGTGAAAACAATACGCCCATATTCGGATGTGAAAACAATACTCGAAAAAATAGAAGAGGATATGCTATATTATCAAGATTTTGAAACAAATTATCGCATCAATACAGGTGTTGATTATACAATACATTATGATATATTGAAAGCGGTTGATCATTGGGTCGATTGTAATTCGGCACAAGAATGTAAAACAATGCTTCAACATCTGGAAAATGAAAAGGGGATCTTTTTAGGAGAGTTCATTAAGGCAATATTAAAAATAAATAACGTTTCGAATGAAATGGAAAAAATCGTGGAAAGTATTGGAAATTTAGAACTCCTTCAAAAATTAAAACAAATTCCTGAAATGATATTGAAATTTGTTGCTACCACACAATCATTATACGTATAAAAGGTTTAAAGATAATACTAAGTAGTATTATATTATATGAGGATCACCAAGCATATAACCTTTTTTAATTCGCCCAGGTTAAGATACCGTTACAATCATATAAATCGTATCATCAAAGAAGTATGTAATTATCCATATGAAACTGATATTTTTATACACACCAACGAAGATGTGAAACCACATTATTTAAAAAAAAACACGAATGGTAAACTTCAAGTCATTGTTCATGATTTCACAAATACGAATCCAGTTTATTTAACTTGGTCATGTAGATCTTTTTTAAATGAACAAAAAGACGATTATGATATTTTTATCTACATTGAGGACGATATGTTAATTACAGTTGAGGCGTTACAATATTGGTTACAACATAAGGATGACCTAATTAAGCATAGTTTCAATTTAGGTTTTTTACGAATTGAAACCGATATAGATGGAAATGAATACATGGTTGATATTATTCATAAATTAGACACGAATAATACAGTTGTAATTAATGGAAAAAATTATGTAATCAATAATGTAAACACTTATGTCGCATCTTGGATTTATGATAGGAATGAATTCAACGTTTTTCTGAATTCGCCATATTATAATGGTAATGGTAATATTCCAAACTATGATGTACAAGCTGCTGCGGGTGTCGGTTTACACGGAGATCGTATGAATCGATACAAAAAAACCATTATCCCTTTTGACGCGGAGACTAAACAATTACATCCTGGATGTCGTCTCTATCACATAGATAATGTTTATTTGTACAAACACGACGAGTGTCAATCAAGTACTATTTTGTTCAAAGACGCATTAAAATAGATCACGCGGAATAGACGAATTTACTAAAAAGTTATATTTTATTATATCAAAATAATATATAATCACATTAAATGAAATCAAGAAAATTTAGAAAAATGAATAAAAACAAAAGTAGAAAAAATAGAATGACTTATAAAAAAAGAATCTATAAAAAAATAAATCGAACCAGAAAAGGGGGGATGTTTGGAATTCCAAAATTGTTTGGTTTTCGTGGAAATAAAGTACAACCAGAAGAGCTAAGAAGATCTTCTAGAATAGAAGAACAAAAAAGAAAACGGGAAGAAATAGTAAATAAATCAAGAGGTTTAGCCTTACATGATGATGATTTAACTCAGCAGTCAACACCTGTACAAGCCAGTCAACAACCACCAACTATGTCTCAAAGTGTTCAAAATATTATAAGACCTTTTCTTTCATGGTTTGGCTTTTTTGAATCAGAACCTTCAGATACTCAAAATGATATTAAACTCTGTCAATCTTATGAATCTCCTGAAAGAAATAATAGAAATGGTACAAACTGTACTACTCCTGATGTTAATTGTGTTGTTGAAGTAAAAAATTCACCAAGTACTGGAGATGTGGTTGTTGGAGCTACAATAATTTATTTTTCAAATATTATAGTAAATTATCTTAATACAAAAATTAGAAAAAACCAAATCAAACCTGGTAATACATTTTTAAAAGAATATAATTCTTCGAATCAAGTAAATCAATCAAACTATTATGATGCATTTTTGAATTATCTACAAAATGTCAAAGGTTTTCGTATTAATGGTAATGATGGAATAAATATATTAGATAAATACTTTGATGAAAGTGCGTTTAATAATACTAATAGTATAACTACCTTTAATAGAAATGATTTTTTTAATTTTGTAAGAGAAATATTACCAGAAACAGCAGCCAATGCGTTTGAATTAAAAAAACTTCGTATCGATTATACTGGTAAAGCCCTCGCGCGTATTACAAAATTACTAGTTGAAAACAGCGGTGAAAAATATATCAGTTATTTTACAGATAATAATGTCGATCAAGATAATGGTACACTTTGTGATTCCGTAGAAAACAGTTGGGTTTTAACTTGTATACGGAGTAGAAATAATAATTATATTTCTATAAAAGAAGATGGTGAATGGAGATTACATTATAAAAATGATGACGATATATTATTAAATTTAAAAAATAAAGATGAAATAAATGGTAGAAACTGGAATGGTTATGATTTAAAAAAAAAACCTTGTGGTACATGTTGGATATGCCGACAATCAATATATCATTATTATATTATACCTAAAAATACTACTGACACAGATCAAATAATATACTTGAATAGTAAATGTGGGGAGGACGAACATATATTTCCACCTACTGTTGGAGATATTATAGGTACATTAAATATGGACGCAAAAATAGTTGAGAATGTAATAACGGAATATGGTACAGAAACATTATTAGCATATGGACTTAGACCATCACATGCGTTTTGTAATCAATTAAAATCAGATTTTTTGTTTATTGCGTTATTGAATATGAATACAGGTGAGGATAAAGTAGGAGAATACGATGAAACTCTTACTTTTAATGAAAAATACATAAATAAAAAATGGTATGAAATAGTACAAAAATGGTTTAGCCAACCAAGATATAATAGTTTTGAAAATATTAAACAACTTTTTCATGATATTCCGAAAGAATATTATAATAGAACACTTATAAATATAAATAACTATCTAAATGATGATATTGTGCGATGTTTCATAAAACAAACGGAATTATCAAAAATTAATGTTTCAAATATGTTAAAACTAAAAATACTAATTTATATTATACAAATAGGTAAAAATATAATTGGTGAACAATTTCTTCAGATATGGAACAAAAATATGATAAATGAATAATTTTGCGTTTTCTTGATATTTTTATGTTATACCATTAAGATAATATAACATGAAAATAACGACACACATGACGTTTTTCAATTCAATCAGTTTAAGATAATATCGTTTTAATTATATCAATCGTATTATTAAAGAAATATGAAATTATCCGTATGAGACAGATTTATATATACATACAAATGAGGTATTTAGTCGTAAATTTTTAATAGAAAATACGAATGGAAAAATTGAAATAATTAGCCATGATTTTTCAAATAAACAACATAATCCATATTATTTAGCTTGGTGCTGCCGTAAGTTGTTACGTACACAAAAAGATGATTACGATATATTCATATATATAGAGGATGATATATTGATTCCTTGTAATGCCTTGAAATATTGGTTACTTCATAAAGACGCATTAATACAAAATAAATATAATTTAGGTTTTGTAAGAATTGAAACAGATGTTTACGGTAATGAATATTTAGCTGATTTACATGATAAGTTAAAATGTGAAAATACAGTTGTTATTAATAATCAAAAATATGTAATAAATGACGTGAATCCATACTGCGGTTCTTGGATATATGATAAAAAAGAATTTCATAATTTTTTAAATTCACCATACTATCATGGTAATGGTAAAATTCCATATATATATGGAATACGTGAAAGTAGTGCGATTGGTATGCACGGTTTTGGTATGAATGTATACAAAAATACAATTATTCCGTATGATAATGAAAAGAAACAATTGGACCCGGGATGTAAAATATACCATTTAGATAACGTTTTACTGTATCGTAATGAAAATTGTGCGTCATCTACGATTCAATTCAAGAACGCGTTAGATTAATTATCGTATAATAATATTTTTACAAAAAATACTATTTTTATTAAGTTTTTTCAAAGAATCATTATTCTAAAAAATTTAAATTTTCAAACAAAAGTAAATGGAAAAAGTAAAAATGGACATTTTTGGTATGTCCATTTTTGAAAATCCCAGGGATTCATGTTAAAAACAGCGTTTTTTAGGGTGTTTTAAAGCATAAAGCTCTCCCATATTTTTCCTGGAAAAATGTATGAGAGCATAATTTTGTGAGCATAAATTTTAGATTTTATGAAAAACAAGTTTAAAGATTTATATATTTTTGTATATTAAGCAACAAATGGCAACATTTAGCAACAAAAACGCGTCAATAAACGCGCAAAACGCGTCAATAAACGCGTCTATATTTTATTGTGAAAAATGTAACTATACATGCTCACGAAATTATGATTTACTGAGACACTTTAAGACTAAAAAACATACAAGCAACATAATCAACAATTTGGCAACAGACGACGCGAAAAACGCGAAACTTAGTTGTGAATATTGTGAAAAAAAATTCAATGATCGTTCTGGTTTATGGAGACACAAAAAAAAGTGTGAAACAATAAAATCCGACAAAGTAACAATGAATGTAGAAGAACCCAACTCAAATAATCAATCATGCGACACTGAATTTGACAGCAATATGATTTTAGAATTATTAAAACAAAATCAGGAATTCAAAGACCTTATTGTTGAGCAAAACAAGAAAATATTAGAATTAGTATCAACCGTAAATATTACCAATAATAATAATATCACAAATAATAACAATAATACTACAAATAACAAATTCAACCTGAATGTATTCTTGAACGAGACCTGTAAAGATGCGTTGAATTTAAGTGAATTCTTGGAATCTTTGATTCTAACCCTGACAGATTTTGAAAACTTTGGACCCCTCGGGTATTGCGGCGGGATTAGCAACATCTTAGTGAGGGGATTAAACAAATTAGATATTAGCAAACGCCCGATTCACTGTAGCGATCTAAAACGCGAGGTCATTCACATTAAAAACAATGATACCTGGCACAAAGACGAAGATAAACAGCAAATGATAAAAGTGATTAAGGCAATAGAACACAAGAATATTAAGCAAATGTCACTATGGGGAAGGGCTAACCCAGAATATAAAGACCCAAATCATAAAAAGAGTGACCTGTATACGAAGCTCATTGATCAAAGTTTGTGCGATACCGATAAGGAAAAAGCACAAAAGAATTACAATAAAATAATTCGTACAGTTGCCAAGGAAATCCTAGTGGACAAAAATTGAAATTACATTTTTCTCATGATAAATGTAATTTATGATTCATGTGCTATTATTTTCCTCCCAAATAATTCTTTGATGAATTATCAGTATGGAGTATTACTATATTTGTGACCATATCTTAATTCAATTGGTATTTCATTCAATTCTCTCTGTGCCAGTTGTTGTTGATAGTAATAAGATGATGGTGGATATGGTGGAGCATGTGAATATGATGATGGCGGATATGGTGGAACATAAGAATGGGATGATGGATACTGATATTGGTTTCTATAACTTGTGCGATAGTATGGGTTTTCCATTTGTTGTCGCGACCATTCCATTTCTTTATTATACCGGTCAAATTCCTCAAATTCTCTTATTTTTTTGTCAAATTCATCGCGTTTTTGCTGTACTTCCTGTTCACGTTTTATTCTTTTTTGTTCCTCCCTTATTCTTCGATGTTCTTCATCTTTTCGTCGTTTTTCTTCCGCTAATTTTTCATTTATTTTTTGTTGTTTCAAATTTTCAACGCGTTGTCTTTCCTCTTGTTCTTTTAACTGTTTCAATAAAAATTGACGTTTCTTTTGTATTGTATCTAAAAACGTCTTGTCTATTTTCGAATTGCTCGTTTTTTTGAATTCATTTTCCAACAATGTAACAAGCTCGTTTTTTTCTAAAGCATTTCTTGTATCTACATTCAAAAAATGTAAAACGGTTTTTAATTCTTTAGGTGACATATCCGCTGGTTTTTTACGAATGGTTTCGCTACTTATGGTTATAACACTATTTTCAGGATCAATCTCTTTTATCGCCACCATTTTTTCTAAAATAGTCATAATGTTTTGTTGATTTTCTAAATCATACAATTTTTCAAAAGGATTCTTGTTTTTTGGTTTTGACGAGGTGATTCCCCTTGCTTTATCACTATGTTTTCGATAAGTGTGTCTTTTTCCCCTTTTAGATTTATTCATTTTTGTTCTTCGATTGTTTTTCTTCAGTTTCACACTGTATTTTTTCATAATGAAAACTCTTATATATTAAATAGAAAAAAACAAAAAACAAGTGTCTCTGTTTTTTGTTTTTCTTTTTTCGTGTTTTTAGTCAAACGCATGATTTGTTTCTTTGTTAATAGTTTCCTTGATTTCACTATTTGGAACTGATAGCTCATGAATAACAGTGCGACACATGAAACAAACCAGATCTTTATTTTCTTTGGTATTATTTACGATTTGAACCATACAATCACAACAACAGTGATGCTTACAATTCGTCGTGACACAATTTGTATCTTGGTCTAATTCCGTAAAACAAATGGGACATTCTTGTGTTTCATTTTCGTAGATTGACTCTACCACAGTCATTTTCGCAGGACTACGCACTGAATGATTATCACTCGTAAAATCGTTTAATGAAAACGGATAAAATGACGGATTAAATACAATGTTTTCAAAATATCTATCACTTTCCGATTCAACATATTCATCGACATAATAGGCAATTTGATTTGACAGCATCACGCGAATTCTCTCGAAATTCAATAAATGACGACCGCTGTTTTCAATGACAGTATTTAATACTACTCCACCGTACCGTTCGCGGAAACTTGCCGACGTCATTTGCTCAACATGAGTGTAATATATATCTTGTATCAATCGCGGATGGGATAGCTGGTTGTTCTGTAATTGCTCCATTGCGTAATCAACATAAAATTCATGTAACAATCTGAATAGGTCTTGACTCGGAAACATCATATCTTCTATTTCAGTCAAATCGATTCCATTGACACGACATAATATTTTTTTTTCAGGAATGGTTAGATGATTCAACCAACGACAATGAATCATTTCGTCATGATTTTCCGGGTCAGACGGATTTATTTTATGATAGTCCATATTATAATTGACACTTTTCAAGTAACGAATATTGACTAAATAAATAAACATGGCACAACGCTGTAATAAATCAATATGCCCGTGTTGGCAATTCGCAGTCATATGCCCATGTTCTCCACAAAATCCACATGGTCGTTGGGTAACATTCATATGCGCTGTTTCGTCACGCATAAATAAATCCACCATTGATGGTGAGCGGTTGATTTCAAATTCTAGGATTCCAGTTTCTGCCATTTTGTTCGAGGATTTCTTTAAGTTATTTTGATATTATATTTAATAGAGTAAAATATAATATAAAGTAATTCAATTTTTTTATTTAGAGAATAAAATATGTAAGAATGGATATTTTCATATTCGTATACACATTTACACCCTTGGTAATTTAAAACGCCGTTTTCACAGCATTAAAAAAATCAAGTTAGTAATGGCGAATTACACGCCTTTGCTCGCTTATCACTCTTACGAGGTTTCACGGCAATTTTTTCTGGTTTAAAACATAATGGTCTTTCTTCTCCTCTGTATTGACCGAGAAGTAATCCTAATATGTTTTTGGAAGCATTGATATCCCTATCCATACAACATAATTTACACTCGTTGTGTTTGCAACGGATTACGCTATGGATATTAGACATTTTTGCTATGGGTTCTAACACTCCCTTCTTTTTTCGTTGAATACGATTTCGGTATAATTCAATTTCTTTATTACACGAAGAACAAGTTTTACTGGTTTTGTATTCATCAATATCAACCACCTTACAATACCTACGAAGCTCTCGTTTCAATCGTAAAATGGGTGTAGTTGGATGAGATTTTACTAATCCATGTTGCTGTGAATAATCGCCGAACCCTACTAATGTTTTTACTTTTTTACCACCACTTACACGTTCGCATATTTTCGCTAATGTTGCTTTACTTCTACAATAGGATAAAACTTATTCATTTCATTTTGTTTATCAATCGGTTTATTATGACGAATAACTGGAAAATGACTATGTCTGGTTCGTTTTCGTGTTTTGTTATTATCACGAAGAATATTACCAAGTTGTCTTGCTGAAATATCAAGTGATTTATGTTGTTTTTGTAATTGATACTGTAATTCATTCATAGTAATTTGTTCGTTTTGTTTTAGCAATCGTATGGCATCTTTAACTTGTTCTTGTGTAATTTTATAAGATACTGCTGGTCTGTTATTACGTGTTATATTATGTTGATTATTATATTTATCAATCCATCTTTTCAAACTTCTTTCGCTACATTTGAATATTTTACACGTATTTACATATGAACCGTTGTTTTCTAAATGATATTTAACTGCTGTAATTTTATAATCTTCGCTTTTATGCGAGGGCATTGTTATATTATATTGTGAATAAATATAATTGAAAAACGGCGTTTTAAATTACCAAGGGTGTAAAGATTTCATTCTTTATTGTAGTAAATTAGTTTATATTATGTATTTTTTGTATAACATGTAATATATAATAATGTATTATTCACAATGTCAAGAGGATGAATACTTGAATTTAAAATATTTCAAAAATAAACAGAATGGTGTATATATTGAATTAGGAGCTTTAGATGGTTTATTATATTCAAACACTAAATTTTTTGAAGATTCATTAAATTGGAAAGGAATACTTATTGAACCACATCCAAATAAATTTGAATTACTTAAGCAAATTCGACCAAATAATTTCTTGTTCAATGATTTGGTTAGTTGTTATACTGAACCATTGAAATTCAAATATTTTGTAGATATTCATGCTGCTGTTTCAGGCGTAGAAGATACATTTACACATTTTCATTATACAGAATTTTTTAATAAAGAACAGAATAAATTTTTACCACAAAATACCATATATATTAAGCCAAAAACATTAACCGATATAATCAAGTCTACTAATATTACATATATTGATTTTTTATCATTAGATGTAGAAGGACATGAATACGAAGTCTTACAATCATGGGATTTTTCTGTTCCAATTCATTTGATATTGATAGAAGTATTAGGTGTTCAACCAGATAGAGAAGAATTATGTAGACAAATATTGTTAAAAAATGGTTATACCTTTATGGAAAAATTCAAACACAATGAAATATACATCATTGGTGATTTATCTAGTTAATATATAATATATAATACGTAAAATATATTATATAATGAATCGTATTTTTACATCTATATATTTATAATATAATGTGAATTTGGTAATGCTATTAATGGAACACCATATATCATACTTGTCCAATAAACAAAATTAGACGTCCAACCATATACAGAATATGATGAAATTGATTTCGCATTTTTTATTAGAAAAAAATCAATCATAATATCAATAAAATTCTCATCCGTTTTCTTGTTATTATCAACCATAAATGAATTGGAATGAACTGGTTTGTTTAAAAAAACCTTGATATCACTTTTGATACTAGCGATTTTTTCTTTGAATTCAAGTGAGTCTGATATTAAAACTGAATTTTCTTTTTTATAATTCAATAAATGATTTACACAAAACTCCATGTTTTTTATACGTTCACCGTCATTCATGACATTGTCACCTAAACGATAATGAAATAAATGATAATCATTACCTAGTTTTTCACATCGTTCATTGAAATATCTTTCAAATTCTGGAGTAAATGTAAATACCTCTCGCATGAAATTAATCATATCTTGTTTTTTTTCTTCATCGTCAAATAAATGTAATACTGGATAATGATTTGTATTAAATGCTATAATATTATAACCTTTATCAAATTCATTTTGAATAATATCTTTTATATGCATTAAATTATTTTGTTCATTGCCATATAATTTAAAAATAATATAATGATCATACATAATTGGACAATGATCTTTAAAAAATTTACCGGCAAAATACCCCTTCATATCAACTAATAATTTAAAGCCCATGATTTGTTGAATCTGTTTAATGGAAATGAGTCCTCTTACCATATCACCAAATCCATTTTTATGTGTATGCTCCGTATTATATTCTGCGAATTTATATACTAAAACTACCATGTATTAATAATTAAAAATATATTTTTATATCATTTACAACGTATTTATAGTATATACTTACACTAAATATTAGATAATAAGTTGTAAACGAATCTTTTTTTTGAATTTTTCTTCATCATTGAATAAATACAGCTTATAATTTTGGGGGCTGTATAATAAATCATCCTGTTTGTTAAAAATTCTGCCGGTAATATTCATATCTGGTAAATATACTAAATATTCATATTTGTTTTCTACATTTTCATAAGTAACTTCTTTTTTGGAAAACGCATATCCCTTATGTATTTGATCCATTAATTCCGGTTTTTTATCGCAAACGTAAAGCAAATTACAGTCAGCGTGAATTTTTTTGATTGATTTTGTATCTTTGTTGATTTCGTCTATTTTCAAACACCAGTTTTCATAAAAGGTATACGCGGCAGGCGACAATTGTAACAAGTTCATATTTTGTTGTATTTGTATCATATTCAGTAAATCTACGAGTCTTCTTATAGGAGATGTAATGTGGACATAGGCATCCATCTTCATCATTTCGTGTGCGATGATATCCGATGAATATCCTGAATTTTTGATATCTACATATTTTCCTGAATAACTTTTGATCATTGTGATAATATTCAATACCCCAGATGGTAGATCAGGTAACTTTTCATCATCCATGGATCTTTTACTTACTGCCCGAAATATTCCATTTTTGTTTCCCAGTAATTCTTTGGCACAGTGGTAGTTCATAAATATCATCAAATATTGTACCAAATCATGGCTGTCGCCAATGTTTTCCATATAGGCATACTTTTTGGTTTTAGACAAACCATCCTTTACCAGACCATATAATATTTTGTAATTTTCGTCATTCAATAATTCCGCCGCCTCATAAACATAATTTTTATACAAACGCACTTTGGTGTTCACATATTTGATTTCTTGAATTTCAAAGGTCGTATTTGATATATATATATCCATAGTGAAAGCATAACGCGTATATTTTGACAACAAACTACACAAATTATCCGATAGTATTGCGGGCAACATGGCTCGTTTTTTATCAGGTAAATAAATTGTTGAAACTCGATTCGTCAAATGCTCCCATAGATTCAAGACATCTAACCAAATGGTTACATTCGAAATATAAATGCTGACCATTGTAATATCGTCGCCCACCTGGCGCACGCTAAAAGCATCATCAAAATCAACACTACCATCCGGGTCAATGGAAAACACACGCCACGCAGTGCGATCTTCGATACTAGGGTATTTTTGGTCGATGATTTCATAAATAGAATCATTATGTTCCTTTAACGCGTCCATCGTTTTTTTTGTTAGTTTTTGTAAACTTGCATTCACATGTTTACAGTATAACTGGTATTCATAAAAATTCACCAACTCGTCAATGGGTCCAATGACTTGATGAATCACTCCTAGCGGATGTTTTTGTGTCCATTCACTGAAACAAAATGTCACATAAATATTCATAAATACTTTGGAAAACCCCATATTTTTCATTTCATAGGGAACCAAAAACGCAGGTATTTTGGCATCATCAGGAATACATTTATACAACAATTTACCATTTGAATGGCGACCATAAGTCTTGTTATGTTTCAAGACAAGCACACCAGGAATCACCATTTTTTTTACAGGAGATTCGACAATTTCAACCGTGTTTTTATTCAAAACAAAGACATCACCGTGAAACATTTTGTTTTCCACCGGTGACGCCGTCATTGTTTCGTCACATAAATTGCCACCGGTTTTTGTATGGACCGACCATTCCAAATATTGACGATCTTTGATTTTAATTTCATATAATGTCATTTCTATTTTGATATAAGATTTTAATACTTTATAAATGATATTATACACGATTTTATTAATCAATTTTATTTTCTGGCGATGTTTCAGATGAATTTTCGTTTGTAGTTTCTTTTTCTGATGATTTAGAATCAGCTCTTTTTTCAAGATTATTTATATCCACCTTCTTAATGGTTTCAACTTTAGTATTTTGATTTTGTAATCCGTGCATAATAATATACGGACTAATTGCTAAATTATTCATATAAGTTCTATAATAAAAACAAGATACACTTGCGTCTTTATTGAATTGAATAGAATACCACCAATATGCTGGTATATGAATAATTTTTCCTTTTTCAATATATACATCTAAACATTTCATCTTGTCAAAATCCGCCATGTATTTCGCCTGGACTTTCCAAGGATTCACCGGTGTCCTGAATTCAAAATTCGTATAATCATATACCGGATATAAATATTTTGAGCTCGATGGAGGCGCCAATTTAATGTGTACACTCCCTTGTGTGACCAGGAAAAAATTACGATAATTGATTTCATAACGAAAAGGGGTCGTGGTATTTTCAGAAGCCAACATGATATCATAATTATAATTTGACAACATGGGGGGTCTCAAAAATTGGTCGTTATATTGTAGATTTTTAACCACACCCGTTTCTTGTAAAAAATCGCCGTTGTTTTCAGAAAAATAACTTGAGGTCTTGTCTTCATTCAATAATTTAGCCACCGAATGTAATGCTAAAGGCATATAAATTTCACTATTATAATCAACGTCGTTTATATTGCGCACTTTCATTTCAAAAGCATGATAATGATTCAATAAAAATTCTTTTTTGGTGGTTTCAATGATTTTATCACTTTCTTCAAAATCAAAAATGACAGGTTGCCTAATATCGCATATTTCTTCTAATTTATCTTTTGATGGATCATCTATTTCGTATACTTCTAAATCATTACTTGTTTTTAAATGAAACTGGACGTGTAAATATATGAATAACACAATACAAAATATAACAAAAGCGAAAAGTATTTTCATTTATACTAATAAAAAAAAATATTTATATATTGATTTTTTTACTTATTGTTTTACTTATTGTTTTACTTATTGTTTTACTTATATTTAAATTATTATTGTTGAAAAATCTAATTATCGCTTTTTGGTGCTAAATAAAAAACACAATGGCTATCCTCGCCTAAATCATATTTGATTTTCATGGGGAAATTATTCCCAAAAGAAAACCCGATTTCACTAGATAATTTCGTATGAATACACATTTTTTGTAAATAAGTTAATCCAAAAAATAAATTCAATTCTTCATCATCTTCGGTAATCGAATATTCTGTCAAATCGTCCACCGAAATAAGAACTTTCATTTCACCATTTAATCCACTCGATATTAATGTTACATTTTCTTCATTACATTTAATATTCATAATATCGCCGAAACTTGTCAGCTGTGTCATGATTTCATTTATTTTTTTGGAATTAATACTAAATTCGGCCTGGTAATCCACCTCCGGAATTTCAAAATAATCACTTTCAATATCTAATAAAGTTAGATTAAATATTTTATCAAACTCGCCCTTTTTATTCTTATCATGAATCCATTGTATTTGAATATGGTCTGGGTCATTATCGTATTCCAAAACCAATACATGGTTTTCAGAACACATTGACATGACCGTGAAAAATATATTCGTATCTATACATATACATTCTGCGTCTTCATCATTTTTTTCGTAACTGGTAAACCAACTACTTGTTATTTTAATATCAAATAAACAAATATGTGATTTATCCATACCCTGAATATACATATGGTCTTCTTTAAAGGCGATTCTTAACGCATTGGTGCTGTTTTTAATCAGTTGAAATAACGATACGAATAATTCTTTTTTATGTTTTTCTTCAATGGTAACTTTCATTTCAAAATATAATAATAAATATATAATACTATATTGATATATATTTATACCCTTTCTTTATTTATTATATCATTGTTCGAAATACAATTATATTATACAAGTTTTCACAATAACAACATAGCAATACTATGTGGATCTAGAGCAACGGATACATTACCATCATCAACAAAATCCCATGGTATTTCTCCTGACTCCCAATCGCCTTCTTCACATTCACGTGTTATTTTAGGAAATATCATTATTTTTGGAGTGATTTGTTGCGGTCTCAATAATGCGTCAATTATTTTTTTCAATTTAATAGACCCACATGTTTCATTGTTATTATTATTTGAACATGGCTCGTCCCCGTTACAACAAGAATCAATACTACTATTTATTTTCCGATTTTTATACAAATGAAAATTCCTTAATGGTTGTGTTGTCAATAAAAATGTCGCGAATAAAAGAAAAACGAAATTCATTTCTTAAATATTTGTATAATATATATAAATAAATAATCTTTATATCCTAATCCTAAATCCTAATCTAAATCAACGATTTGTATTTTTTGTAATGTAGCCTTATCAATAAAAACAGAAAGAATACTAAATAACTTTGAAAAAATAAAAGGCGCATTATAGACAAAACATTTATCCAATTTATTGGGAAAGCTTTCCTTCATGATAAGTGATATATTTTTTATAAACAAATAATACTTGTCAATATCCATCATGGTCAAATGATTTGAATTAATATGAAGAATAAAATGTTTATGATACATCACGGTTTCTTTAAATACATTCATTATATATTCTATTAAAAATTCATTGGTATACACCCCATTTTTCATGATCCATTTCAAATAAGAATAATTAATGACAATATGGTTTTCTTTATAAAGATAACAAGCTTTTTTCAAAAAGTCTTCATCACTTGTCATTCTATTTTGTTGTACTATCATTTTTATATGTTTATAATCATTTTTGGAAAAATAATGATTTAACTCTATTTGATAATTTATATTCATCATCCTATTTTCCACTTCCATTATATTATATAAATACTCTTACTTAATATTTATATAATTTTTATTATAATTTACAATAAAATAATTTACAACATAGCAGACGCCCCTTCTTCCACCACAGATTCTTCATTCATAAGTTCTTGTTTGACCAATTCTTTCAAATTGGTAGATTGAAATGTATTATTCGTATCAATTTCTAAACCATCCTCTCCAATCTGAAAGTTGGTGTCTTGCTGATCACCATCTATATTTTTAATATTGCGATTCATATTCATACCAGATTCACATAAGGACATAATAATTGAGTGACTTATTGCCGCGGATGTTTTCTCTTCAGCATCAAAAACAATATCCGCCAACTTTTGATTTGTCTCCATCGTGAAACTCTGTAATTTCAAAAGCAAATCCTTCAAAGATGATAATTCACTCTTTACAGATTCAATACTTTCCTCCATTGGTTTCAACTGTTCTTCAGTCAAACCATTCACACCCATTGTTTCAGCAGGTGCTTGTGTAACAACTACTGGTGTTTGTTGTTGTCTTTCAATCAACATTTTTTGATTCTTTTCCAATACACCGAGTCGTTGTTCTATAACACCACCAACAGATCCAACATTTCTACCCTTTTCTAATGCGTCTAATCTAGATACAATACTATTAAATACTTGTTGATCCACCATTCGCATATTTTCATCGTAATTCATTTGATGATTTCCACCACCACTCGACCCAGCGTTTGGATCATAATTGGAAACAATAGTTTCGACCCTACCTAAACGCAAGGTAATCAAAGCAATTGCGTCGGAAATAGATAACTTGGGATTCATCGGAGGCTGTGGTGCTTCTTGTTGTTGTTGAACGAATCTTGTTTTTGAGCCGCTACTACTATAGGATGATTGTTGTTGTGTCTGTTGTGTATCACCGGCTCGTCGTTGTCTCGCCGCAGCATTTGCTCTACTTGAACTCATATGATATAGTTTATATATTTTTTTGTTTTTAACTCGTTTATTGAATATATATATTATGCGATCATATTGAATTTTATCGCTTCGTGATGTTGATAATGTTGAAGTTCAAAATCTTCCAAAGTATAATCATTTATATTTTCCCGTACTTGTCGAATCGAAACCGTTGGAAAAGGATAAGGTTTCCTGGTAATTTGTTCTCGTAAACCATCTATATGTTCCTCATAAATATGACAATTTCCCTTGAAATATACAAATTCATGTGCCTCGAGTCCGCAATGTTTGGCGAGCAAATGAGTGAGAAAACTATACGACGCAATATTAAAACTCGTTCCTAGCGCCTCATCATTACTGCGCTGATATAACGCACAAGACAACTTGTTGCCCCCATGGACATTAAACTGGCACAAAATATGACACGGTGGTAATGCCATTTCATCCAACTGGCAGGGATTCCATGCGGTCATGACCAGACGACGAGAATTTCGTTTTGCGGGATCTTTCAGTTGATCAATGATGTACTGTAATTGATCAATGCCATGACCCGAATAATCCGTGTTGCAGTCCCTATAAGCGGCATTAAAGTGACGCCATTGAAATCCATAGATGGGTCCCAGATCGCCCTCTTCTCTCTCGGTTAATCCTCGATCATCCAAAAAATTCCGTGTCGAATTCGCATCCCAAATGTGAACCCCTTGCGCATTCAATACACGATTGCTGGTATTGCCACTAATGAACCATAATAATTCCTTTAAACAAGTTTTCCAGGCTAATTTTTTAGTGGTTAAAATAGGTATTTTTCCATCTTGAAGAGAGAAACGCATACAACTCCCAAAAATAGATTTCGTTATGCCATTACGCCCCACCTCGGTCGTCCCGTGTTCAAGTATTTGTTGAATTAAATCCAAATATTGGTTTTCTTCCTTGTTTTCATTTAGCGGATTTTCTCTCGTTGACATTTAAAATAATTAAGAAAATACTTTTAAATATTAAGTCATAAATATTCATTTTATATTTTATATTTTATTTTTATTTCTTATTATAAAATATGGAAAGTTTAGATGAAACAGGAAAAACCATATCTTCAAAAATGGGGTTTTTTAAATATGTATTCAACTTTGATGAAGATTCCAAGAATGACATTATGAATATAATCCAATACGCATTATTAGCCGTTGTACCAGTGGTTGTATTAAACAAAACCATGCAAAAATATGTCCCAGAAGCAGACGAAGAAAAGGGAAGTTTCGAAATTTTAGCAGAAGTTGTGATTCAAATTATTTTCATGTTTTTGGGTTTATTGATTATTCACCGAATGATTTGCTACATCCCAAGATACAGTGGAACCAAATACCCAGATTTCAATATCAACTGTATTATTCTTTCTGTTTTAGTCATTGTTTTGAGTTTACAAACCAAGTTGGGAGAGAAAGTAAGTATTTTAGTTGATCGGGTCAGTGAATTATGGGAAGGCAAAAAGGAAGACGATAATAAAAGTGGTAAAGGAAAGAAAAACGGAGTAAAAGTCTCTCAACCAATATCACAAGGACAAAGCGCCATGACTCAATCCTTGTATGCGGGTAGCACAAATATGGGTGCCTCAAGTGATGGCACATCTATAAGTAGCTTACCAACGATGCCAACCGCACAACAACAGTTACCAGATTACAATGCCATGCATCGCAGTGAATTCAACCCAATGCCTGGCGCTGCGACTCCTGGAATGGACAACGGTGGAATGATTCTTGCCGCCAATGAGGTGTTAGGTGGTAGTGCTTTTGGTGCCAATTTTTAAACCGTAACTTAAATTTTATATAATATAATTCAAATAATATTATATAAAATTATATTTATTTAGTATATTATCATATAATATATGACCTCGACATATACGAATGTGTTATCAGACGAAGAAATCACACTAATTATTTCACTTGAATCAGTAATTCATGCAAAAGAAAAAATATTGACTAGCTCAGCACCATCTAGTGTTAAATTCACTACTGTATTGTCTGATTCCATCAAAGATACTTTAAAAACCAAACTCGGTCTTGATTTGTTTAGCATTACAGATGTTCCAATGAGATTTATTCGCGGAGAAAGCAACCCGCATGTAGATCAAGGCGAATCAACCTTTGAAAACACTTATATCATTTATTTAACAGATAGTGAAGGCGAATTTATCATCGGGGATGAAACCTTTGAAATCAAAAAAGGTAACGCGTATGTATTCCCAGAAGGATTATCGCATGAAACTAGGGGAACCAATGAAACTGTGCGTTTAGCGATTGGACCCATGAGTGAATCCGGTTTTCCTGTTGGCTTAACAAATATATATTATTTTTTAACATATCAAGACGCAATTGATTTCACAAATTTGTACTATTCTACAACAAGTTTTACTATTGAATCTTTTCCATCTACACCATATAATACATGGAAAATTGCGCCTGTAATTGGTAGCGGTACATCCCCACAAAATGTAGTTTACAAACCAGGAGATAACTTAAACCCCGATGGTCCTTATTATTTATACTATACAGTCCCTTGTTTTTTAGAAGGCAGTACCATTCTTTGTTTGGTAGATAATGAAGAAAAATATATCCCTATTCAGGAGATGCGAAAGGGAACATTGGTGAAGACTTCTCAAAATGGATACAGAAAAGTAGAATTAATTGGGAGAAAACAATTTATCAATTCGGGATCAAGTATGCGAGGAGAACAGCAATTGTATGTGTGTTCAAAAGAAAAATACCCCGAATTGACCGAAGATTTGGTATTAACTGGCGACCATTCTATTTTAGTCAGTTCCATTAATGATGAACAACGAAAGCGAATGACAGAAATATTAGGCGAAATCTTTGTTACAGAAAAGAAATACCGTTTGTTAGCCTTTTTGGATGATCGCACTGAACCATGGAGTTCTATGGGAGAACATACCATATGGCATTTTGCTTTGGAAAGTGATAATATTTATGTGAACTTTGGAGTTTACGCAAATGGTGGATTACTGGTGGAATCCTCGCCAATCCGTTTTATTCGCGACAAGGCATGTATGGAATTAATCGAGTAATATAAATATATTCACAAGATAGTATAAACATATAATATACATATATTATATATTTTACTTGATAAAATGGACATTGACAAATTATTAAAAGCACTCGACAATGAAGACAATTCCAAGTTATTGAATTTGACCAATAAAAAATTAAAAGAAATGAAATTTGAAATATTAAAGGAATTAGATTTGACACGCAATGAACTCGTCGAATACATGACCAAACTGAAAGATTATCAATACATTGACGAAATAAATGAAATACGGTACGGCAGATTTATTCGCTGGATACCGCTGAAAGACCCGGAAAATATACATTTAGCAACCGGTGGCGTCGTATGTGAAATCAAAGTGCTTGACACGGGGGTTTCCATTATTTGTAAAAATTTCGCCAAAAAACATTACCATTTGATATTTGACGAATGTCTGATATTTCAAAAATTGTCAGACCAGGAACAAGTATTATTGTCCGCTTTGGACCATTTGGAATCCACAAGTGAGCATACGTAAATATAATTATCGCAAGTGTATATATACATATACATGACTACAAAGATAAATTTATGTAAATATAAGAACATGTTTGGCGAACCTGGAAAAGGAGCACACTCGTATCGTTTTTGGAATATTGCCATCGTAGATGTCATATTGACCATCTTGGCGGGGCTCATCCTGTCTTGGATCACGGGTATGACCCGAATTCATTCTATTATAACAATGTTTGTTTTAGGAATTATTGCCCATCGTTTGTTTTGTGTAAGAACCACGGTAGATAAATTATTATTTCCCAAAGGTTGAAAAATAAGAATTCAATAAAAAACAAATATACAAAAAACGCTCCGTGTAGGGATCGAACCTACGACCTAACGGTTTTACCGAGTGATTTAAACCACTGAACAGCCGTTCTTTCTTCCACTGAAATAACGGAGCACACGGGTTGTTCACCCGTAATATAAATCATAGGAAATTCTTTATATTGTTTTTTTTGTAAAATTATTTTTTATATTTTTGTTTTCTTTTTTGTTTTACGGGTTTTATTTGAATATACATGGATTGGCAGACAACCAATGCCAGTCAAGTTTGTCAATAAAATGTCTCATGGTGTCGTCATACATCATTTTTCCGAATAATTTACCTGCTTTTGGATTTTTACATAACCATCGCAAATCAATTTTGTCGGGGTTTTTTTCTAATAATTCAATCGCACTCGGGTTCGCCGACAAATAGGTCCAGTCTATTTTTTCTGGGTTCTTTTCTAATAACGCCAACGCTTTGGGATTCGGGTTTTTACACAAGGATGACCATATGATTTTGTCCGGATTTTCCTCTAATAATTCAAGAGCTTTTGAATTCCTATTTTCGGATAACCAACACAACGAATAAGGGTCATTAATATATTTGATATCCTCCTTTATGATTTCCAATGCGATGTCACTCGTATTCTTGGTCAAATGCGCAAGAATGATTTGTTCTTTTTCTTTTACAAAATCTATTGCCGCGGGGTTTTCACACATTTCGTGCCAGAAATATTCTCCTGGAGTATCATCCTGGAACATATCGTCTGGTTGATAAGGTTGGTCACCATATAGATTCTTTTTGTCATATGGGTCATAATCTGGGTCATCCTCGTGCGGGTCATATTCATGTTCTTGTCTGTAAAAGCAAAGATTTTCAGGATTTTCCTTTAAAAACGCAATCGCCTCTGGATTCGTATTTTTTGACAAATTTTGCCAATGTAATATAAAATGTGGGTCTATTCTTTTACCATTGTTGTATTTTTCCATATTCATCCGATGTCGCTCTTTGATTAAACGAATTGCCTCTGGGTGTGGATTTAAACATATTTGTTGCCAATCAATCAACCCAGATGGATGATATTCGGTAATACCGTAATCATATACAAATAAATCAATCGCATTCGGATTTGCGCTTAGCACTTTCCAATCAATCATCGCAGGATTGCGTTTTAAATAACTTATCAATTTTGGATTCGGATTCATTGCCAAGCATTCAGGAACAATATTCTGTTTATCATTATTTATCCAACCGACAAATGACATATTTACTTTTTTAACGAAAGTTTTACTTTGTTTATAACGAGGTTTTTATAAGTGTGTTGAAATAAAATACTTATAAAAAGAAAAATCAATTTTTTTATTTGATTATGTATATGAGTACATTTATTGATAATACAGAAAAAGAAGATTATCAAGTTATGAAGAAAATGAAGATTGATACGGATACGGATGAAAAGGAAGAGGAACAACCAACTAACCCATTTATGGGTCTTTCTCTAATCAATCCAGATGAAATTGAGGAAAACTTACTTTTATATAAGCCTGAGCATAAAATTGGAAAAACGTTTATCATGAATGATACCGAATTCAGGATCGACAATATTATAATGGATTATGATAAAAATAGAAAAATACAAGTATATAAATATGTATTTGTACCTTCTTCTTCTCCTAGAGGTCAATCATACCACAACTATAAGGATACCGCATACGATATTGATAAAATGATTGGCATTTCATCATTACGTGAAAGAAAAGGACAGCCTATAGGTGGGAAACGTAAATCACGACGTCGACGGCGTTACAGGAAATCTAAGAAATATAGGAAATCTAGGAAATCTAGGAAATAATAAGAAACGACCTTATTTTTTACGCCTGTGACGCGTAGTGCTTTTTTTTCTGCTTACTTGGCAGTCTCGGAATAATCCAGGAATAAACTTGCCTATCCTTATCATTTCCATCTCTGGTTTTTTAAGGGATTTTTTTATAGTGCGAATGAGTTTATTGCCACGATAATGCGAGACCTTTTTGTGTCCTTTGCCGTTTTTGATGGTAACATGTCGAACCGTTTTTTTGCCACCATGCTGATGTTTCTGGGTGGACGTAAAATGGAATTTCTTTTGTTTTTTGTTGCGACGATTCTTTTTCCCGCCTTCTAATTCCATTTCACTATCATCACTATCACTGTCAGACGAATCTTCGTCATTAGAAGTTTCTTCATCGTCAATATTGTATATTGAAAAAAATCTATTTTTATATTCAAGTGGATCAGGCGTTGATTTATCTAACATTAAATACGCAGGAATAAATCTGGATTGGTTGGTAAGTGGAATATTATTATGACCAAAATTATCTTTAAATTCATAAATGACACCATGATTATATAGATTTTGTAGATATTGTAATTGAGTTTTGTCAAATTTAGTATCATTGTCCATCACTTTATAGTATACAACATATTTTTCTAAATCTTCAACTCCTATCACATGATGACGTTTATCTTGTGGAAATGGTTTAACATATATACGATCATATTCAGCATCCTGATCCGGGATATTTTGATTTTCTTGTATAGGTGGGGGAGGTGGCGGAACATCAAAATCACCAAAGACGTCATTTACTATTTGATTTAATTGTGCCTCTGGGATATGATTTAATTGTGCCTCTGGGATATCTGGAATATGATTCATACATTATACAAATAAAATATTTTTATAATATATGACTCCCTTTTTTGTCCATGTATTCCACATTTTGTTTGTCGGCGGTCTTTTCCTATATGTAGGCACCCAAAGGACATCTATTCCTGAATTCATGTATCGCCTTTTATTCGCCCTTGGTCTAATCATCTTTTTATACCACGCATACCGCGCTTATTCTAAAGTATCCCAAGGAAAAAACCCGTGGGTCAATTTGATTCACATGTTTATCGTCGCACCCGTTTTACTCGCCATTGGCACCTATGGCAAAACAACACCACGTTATTTGTTTGAAATCTTGTTGATGCTAGGTATTGCCGCCGCGGGATACCATGGTTACTATATGTTTGTTTAAGGCATATTGACCCATTTTTTAGTCACCGCTTTCACGACACTATTAAGCGCTCCCTCGGTCCAACCTTGATTGATGGAAACCGCTTCACCAACGACCAACATGTTTTCCATCGGATGCTGGGCATCTTTCAAAAATTCAAGGCGATTCTTATAATCGCCCTTTAGGGGTTCGCAATAATGAGTACCATATTTCCAATAAAAATCCTTGATGGCAATCAAATGTAGCGTATGGGGTAATAAGCCAAGGGATGTTTCCACCAAACGGCTAAAAAATTCGCGATTTTCTGTGGTATTTTCCAAATGATCTTTCAAAAACAGCGCCCCCCGATTATCATTATAGGCAATCATATATATGCCTTTTTCTCTGTCAATCGGTATGATTTTGTAAAGAGGACCCGGAACAACTGTGTATCCTTTGATTACCGTGTCTAGCGCATACAACGAATCCTTGGAAAACCTTCCATACAAGCGTAAAAAAGGTTGCGCATGAATTTGTTGGTAAATACTATTTGCCCGGTCAGCACCAGGAACAATTTCTCGAACAATATTGATGGTTGTCGCAACAATCACTTTTTGGCAATTGTATATTTTCCCATTTTTTGTATTTATGTTGAAACCCTGGTTAAATCGCAATATCTTAACGACTTCACTTGACAAAATCAAACGCGTGTTTTTGTTTTTCAACACTCGCTTCGCAAGAGTATCCATCAACAATTTCCACGGAATATGAAGTGCTGTCCAACTCGCGTAATTATCGTCAAATCCGTAATGATATAATGTATCACCAGCGTCTTCGTTTTCGTAATCACTATATCCAGAACAAGTGACAAATTGGGCGTAACCTTCTTTGCCCAACACGCCCCCAGCGAATTCCTTGAAGGTCACACGTGGTGACCCCTTTTCCTTGTATTCTTTTCTTAAATGTTCCATTGTTTTTTTTATATTACAAGGAAAATCGATTGTTTTTGAATAATGCGCACCCGTTTTGAATTCTGAATAGGGCACTTTCAACTCATCCATTAATTGAATCAACAATTTATCTTTTTCTTTACGCCCGACTCCCGCACCATTTACTACTGGCACTCCTTGAAATATTTCTGTCCCGAGGCGACCACCAAACCATCTTTTTTTGTATCGTTCAAGAATGGTGATGCTTGTTTGTGGCGATATTTTTTGTATTTGTAACGCACTATAAAGACCGGCAATACCTCCACCGACAATGACAATATCGGAATATGATGACATAATATGTAAGAATATATATATATAAGAATACAAAATTTTTATATATATTTTTAGTAATATTTATTGACCGTCCAATAGTTCATTGACCTTTTCTATATATTTTTTCATGGCGGTTTCTCTATACATGCCACAATTTTTGAACCAAGCGTCCCATCTTGCCCGAGCTTCTACTTGTACTCTCCATGGTTGTGGTATATTACAATCCCCTTGAGTTGCTTGTTTATACAAACCATAAAGTATTAATAAATCTTGGTCGGTTGTTGGTGTATCTTTTCTTGTAATTCGTGATGCGCTTTGTCTAAATTCTTCTTCTAAATCCATGTAACATAACAAAATATTTTTATTTCTTTCTATATTCTGTATTTGTATTTGTAAAATCAAATTTCATGAACGGCAAAGAAGTATCCATGATACAAGATGGCGAGGCAATACCAATCACCGCGCACGCGATTCGTTTTCCCGAATTTCCGGTTGTCAAAGATGTTTCATGTCCTCCCATTCCACAATCATCTGGATCAGCATGTATAATAAGACCTCTCCCAATTATATTTGCCTTTGATCCGTGTAGTTCGATAAAATTATCCATCATAATATATTTCGCACATCCTTTTGAATCGGTCACCAGATTTCCTAAATCACCAACATGTCTTTCTCTTACACCAGGGCATCCATGTTTTTTTCCGTATGGATTAAAATGAGCACACATACTTTCACATTGGTTTGATAAGTCTCCACATTCATGAACATGAAAACCATGTAATGCGTTTTTTTTTAATCCTGAAAGATTGATTTCTATCAAAACAGATGAATTGTCGAATTCAAAAAATTTAACGGTTCCTTTTATTTTACCATCAAATACCGCAATTGCTTTTGACGTCATTATATTATACAAAATATATAATATAATTTTATATTGTTTTTATTTTGTTAAAACAATACCCAATATTCTTTGATATAATAGCAATCCCGCATCTTGAATGGGTAGAATATACGCATATGTATGTCCATCGTTATTATGCGAGTGCCATAGACCAGGTGGTGTAATAAACATCGACCCTTCTTTCCAATTTACTCTTGTAGGATTTAATATATTTCCATTTTCATCCAATGTATCACCTATTAACGTATAAATGTTTTCACTATCATAACATTTTATACACAAATCTAAAGCAACGGAATTATGTTTATGTGGTTTTTGAGTCGTTTTCGGTGGAAGTTCATTATACAACGCCCATAATACAGGAGTAATTGTATTTATACCTAATTCTTCGGTATCTTTATTACTTAGCAAAATACCTTTTCTATTATTTTGTTGATTTGATAAATCATTCAAACTTTTAAGAAGAAACTCATTACTATAAATAGCTGTTTTAAATAATTTTTTCTCTGCTTTACTGCCAAGATAATTTATCAAAGGACTATCATTTACGTAATAAATTTCTAATTGTTCATCGCCTGAATTTTTTATTTTTAAGGAAGAAAAACATGGACTAATTAAAATATCACCTTGATGAACCATTTTTTCTTCATCATTATCAATGTGAATACATGATTTTCCCTTTAATATATAAAATATATGAGACGAGGCATTAAATTCATTATATTGAATATTATTGAATTCTCTATCGCCATTACTTTCTATTTTTATAAATGAAGCCAATAAATTTGGTGTTGTTGATTTATATGATACTTTAAATATATCTGAAAAGTCTATCATCTCAATACCATAATTACATTCGTTAATATTTTTTTCATAAAAAGGAATATGATCCAAGTGCGGATTTACATTTTTTTCATACTCGTATGCTGAAATATAATTATTTTCCATAAATATATTTGTATATATTAATAATTTTAATTTGTTTTATTTTAAATTATTTTATTTTATTTTCATTTTTATTCTTTTTTGTTTTTGATGGTTAAATTCTTTCGAGATTTTTTAAACATGACACTTTTTTTATTTTTACAAGTAAATTTTCCGCGAGTTAAACCTTTGCGACCGAATACAGTTTTGGAACAAACGCCGATTGCTAAGGGCTCATTTATTGGACTGACTTTCTTAATACATTTACAAAGTTTTTCGGACAATATTTTTTCCGCGCTTTTCTTAATATCTGACAGTTTTTTTGGGACCGATAAATTATAATATTGCAAAATTTTAATATAATCATTTTTAGTTATTTTGAAAGACATAAAATTACTTGTTTTATTATAGTATTTTATTTTATTTTTGTTATTTTGGTTTTTTTTGTAAAAATATGTAAAAATAGAATTTGTTTGTTTTCAAAATTTAAAATATATATTTATATTAGGTAAATATGACAACAAACGAAAATCCAGGTAAAGTCGTCGTTTTTGATATGGATGAAACCCTCGGATATTTTATACAATTTTCTTATTTTTGGGAAAATCTAAAAGTCTATTTTAACGAACAAAATAACTCAACAAAAATCAAACAACTTGACGATAATTTCAATAAAATTTTAGGTTTATATCCTGAATATATTCGTCCCAATATTTCATCCGTTTTGAAATACTTGAAACACAAAGTTGAAATTAATAAATGCCAAGGGGTGATGATTTATACCAACAATACGGGTCCAAAAGAATGGATACACCATATTAAAGATTTTTTTGATGAAAAAATCAACTATAAATTATTTAATCATGTGATTTGTGCGTTCAAAGTCAACGGCAAACAAATCGAAATGTGTCGCACAACATATGAAAAAACAGTGAAGGATTTTATTAAATGTACAAAACTTCCTGAAAATACGCAAATATGTTTTTTGGATGATCTTTTTCATCCCAAGATGAATTATGACAATGTATATTACATCAAACTAAAAGCATACAAATATGATTTGCCATTTGATGAAATAATAAAACGATTTTCAAACAGTGATATTGGTAAAAAACTATTGAATGATCCGCAACACTTTTATGATTACATGAATGAAGTTTTTAACACTTATAGTTATGTCCCAAAAACAAAGGAAGAACAAGACATTGATAAAATCATTACCAAACAAACGATGCTTTATCTACAAAATTTCTTTCATTCTAAACAATTGGATACGATTAGAAAAAATAGTGGAATATCAATTCCTAAACCTCTTATTAAAAGTAGAAAAACAAATAAAAATATTAGAAATCGGACCTTCAAAAAGGGTTGAAAGAGAGAAACCTCTGAACCCTAACCCCGTTTCACTTGTAACCCTAACAACGCCTTTAATTGTGATTCAACAGTTGATATATTGTCTAGTAAATATTTATCTAACGCGGTTGTAGTAAATATGAATACCGCCGCCGAAAATACAATTTTACGGTCTAAATCGGTAAATTGGATTTTTCTGAACATATTAAAACGATACATTAAATATAATGACACATAAATTTTAATATAATAATTCATTGTTGAGATGTATTCGGGATTTATAATTGTAAAACCGAGAGAAAGTGTAATAATAGAAATCCATGTAAGGATGATAAAAATATTAAATGCGTGATCTTGAACATAATATAATAATTCTTTTGACATATTATTATATTATATGTATAAAATAATTTTACACGAGACGACTATATTTTACATATTTTTACGAGTTTTTTTACCAATGCGTTTTTTATTGACACGCGACACGCGTTTTTTGTTTTTATTCTTTTTGTTACCAGTTTTCCTGGTTTTCTTTTTGTCGCGCCTTCTTTTTAGGGTGCGTTTTCCTCCAGGACTGCGTTTTCCACCCGGACCGCGTTTTCCACCCGGACTGCGTTTTCCACCATAGTCCGTTTTGTCTTCTTCTTTTTCTTCTTGAACAATCTCTACTAATTCTGGCACAGGACCATAATCAATTTCATTTCCATTTCTCAAATACAATGTTGGAAATAGTTCAAGGTCTCCTTCTTTTCTATAATGGTGTTCCCCGTTTACTTCCTCAACCCAAATGTATTTTTCATCGTTTATTATAATGTCCTCTTTTCGATTATCTTCAGGAATAACTGTAAGAATTTTTGATTTATTTGGCAATATTTTTTTTGGAGGTATTTTACCACTGCGAGTATTTGTCGTTGTTAAATTATACAATCGTTCTGTAATTTCTCTTATCAAGTCTCCGAATGAAGAAATACTTTTTGGTGCTTTTTTGAATGGAACATTTGTTTGTCTACTTAACGCATCAGTTACTTTTTTTGAAATTACTGGTTCTGCTGATAGAGAAAACCCTGGATACATACCTATATCAATTGAATGTTGTGATAGTTCCCCAAGTGAAGATTGTGAATTTTGTGAATTATATACTGATGACACTGTTTCGCCTTGACTTTCGTTATTTTCAACATCTTCTGGATAATAGGTTTTATCAGAAGAAGAATCAGAATCCGTATCAATAATTAATTGAGAATTAATATTTTGTAATAATTCATTTAATTTAGTCACGACTATTTTATTATCTGGAATAAATATATTATATTTTTCTGGTATAGTCGCTTCTAAAGATGTCATTGGCTGTTTATAAACAATCATTTCAATTAATTCACGCAATATTCTAATGATAGGTCCGGTTTTTACATTATTTACCGCATCTAATTCAATAACTTCAATATCTTTATACATTTGCGCAATTAAACAATGTATTCTTTCTTCAATATTGTCTTTACGTTTTTTGTCTTTCTTATCTTTATCACCAATAATACGAGCTAATTTAAAGCCGTGTTTAAGAACTTCATTTACTAAAGTAAGCATCGCTTCCGGAGTAACACTCGGAGTAAGTAAAACAGGATATCCCGTTTTATTACCTATTTTATCCCTTTGTTTTTTAGTTAGTTGTTCGCTTTCTTTGTCTTCTTCCATAATTTCATCATTCGAATTTGTAAAAATAGAGGGTATTTGTAATTTTTGTTCAATAATATCATTATAATATTCTAATTTTTTATTATAATATTCTAATTTTTTTGCTTCATTTGAATAATTTGTTCTAACACCACTAATAATATCATCTATCTTTTTGCTTCCAGTATCTGTTTGAATTCTACCAATTAATGTAAAATAATTATCAGTATCATCTGTCTTTATCATTTCACCTTGTTCATCTGTTAAATACCGAATACCCATTAAATCACTCGAAAATCTTATTATTTCTTTAGAATTACCAGTTTCCATTTCTGTATTTATATTTACGCGTAACTCCTCGTCAATTTTGGTAACATCTTTTATTACCATATCAATCGCAGCAAGAACATAATAATTTTCACTGCTCAGGTATGTACTTTTATGTAGATTTGTTATAACTTTCGTATTTTCTTTTTCATCTACTATATTTGTTTTAAATTTAATATATTCATCTTCATCTGTAATAAAATACATTCTTTTTTTTAAATTACAGTCTACGGATAACAATGTAACTGGAAATTTGTCCGGATTATTCATTGTTCTCATTGTAAATTTATTATGGTCTCCTTTACCGTTAATTTCAATAATAAATTTGTATGATTTATTTTCAGGACCAAACATATCAAATTCTATAAAATGTTTTAAATCCCTAAAATATAAAGCACTTTGCAAAAATGCGATTAATAATACAAGCGAACTTATTAATTTATAGATAATTTCCTCTTTATCATTTTCGTCATTCAACCAAAATACATAATCAAGATCCGCACTTGTTTTAATTTCGTCATAAAGTAAATACCTGAACAAATCACCTCCCGATACAGAAGCATAACCCTTGTCATTTAAAAGTAAATATAAACAAAAAATAGTTGATATGAATCGACTTAATTGACGCAAACTTGGTAATTTTCTAGAAGGGTCTGGTTTATATTGATCGTCAATATTATCTAACACGTATAAATCTGGATAATAATCTAATAATTCGGTATCAAAATTAGAATAAAAATCTTTTAAATTTTCATATGTTTCTTCTTCGAATTGTTGCGTATTTTCCAGTATTTCTTTTCTCTCCACAGGACATTCATCATCCATGGAACCTGTGGATTTTTTAACAGGTTCTTCTATTATTTCATTGTTTTCACCAGTACCAGTATAATTATATATTGGTTTTTTACTTTGTTTTTCCATGTTTTTTGAAATAACCGTAACTTTCGCATTAGACACAGTGGCAGCCCATTCTATTATTTGAAAAATTCTTGATTTTATTTCATCTGAATGAACAGTGTACGTTAAATAAAATGGGTAAATATTATCTTTTATTAAAATAAATAATTTCATTATACCGTATTGAAGTGTTTTATCTTGTTTCGTCGGGTCATCGTTTGATAGTATACTATTTAAATCTGGTTGATTTTCAAATGTATATTTTAAGGCATTCGCTCGTGCAATCGCAAAAGGTAATATATCTCGTGGTAAAAATTTCAGTAAAGGGAGAAATGTTACAAGAAAATTTCTATTAAAAAAATAATATTTAGATTGTCTTTCGGGTTTTGAACCGTCAATATCCATTTCATTTGATTTTATATAAGATTCTGTGATAAAATTCGGTTTAATATACTCATCGTATAATTCTTCATCAACTTTACATCTAACAAAAGTAAATAAGATTGTTTTACCTTTTGTTTCGATATGATTTAAAAATGCGTCGTTGCTGGCATCCCCATTATTCCATTTAATAACAATATTGTGACTTACATGGTTATAAAATAATATATCGGGATGTTTATTCTTGAACTTAAAATGTTCTACAGGTTCATCAACTTGTATGATAACCTTATTTTGTTCAATATAAACTTTAAAAACATCTTGAATTATTGGCATTATAATAGTTGTTAAATCAGTCACAAATTCATCATCTTTATTTATTAAATAATATTCTCTATGATTGTTTAACGCTTCTATATAATATGAAATTTTTGTATTATTGTTTTCTTGTTCTTCTGTCAATCGCGGAGAATTTGAAACTATTTCACTTTGTAATTTTTTTATATAACCATTCATAAATGGTTTTTTCCAGGATAATTCAACAACTTTATCATCATTCTTGATGAGGTCGATTTTAGATTTGATGGATGGATTTTCATATATAGAATCGTTTACTTGTTGTAAATACGCTGTAAGATTAACCATATCACTTGAAAAATTAGCATCTGGTAAAATATTATAATCACTATCTTCATTTAATCTATTTTCTTGATTATTTTCTTCATTATTTTCTTGATTATTTTCTTCATTATTATCTTCTTGAGGTTGAGGTTCATTTATAATTTCATTATTTGCTTCTATTTTATCATTATCTTTACTATCTTGAGATTCATTCTCCATTATTTGATTCACTAATATAGGTATCTATAATAATATTACTAAAATACATTTATTTTATTATAAATAAAAATAAAAATTAAAAAGAGTAAAATATTATATATAACAAATATATAATGAGTCAATTAAATTATGGTGAAGTATCTTCTTCGCAAAGAGTAGATTCAGCGAATTTAAGAATATATGACAGAAATATTCCATCTCAATTATTACAACCATATTTGAGTGTAAGACCCGTCATGACTAAATATTCCCTGATGCCGATTGTTGATCCTCGTGCTCCTATCAATGTCCCTATGGAACAACTACCGATTTATAACACTGAAAAAGTATTTAATCCTGGGAATGCCACTGCGCCATGGTCTGGATATGCCTCAAATGTCAATGTAGAATCCGATTTACAAAACCGAATTTTCGCCCTACAAAAATGTAGTCAAGCAGTGTATGTCCCAAGTAGCGAGAGTGATTTATATAAATTCGGATTTAAACCAAACAATGAAAGCGCACAACCTTTTCCTTATTTATTCAAAGACGAACAATTTAGCGATTTCAATCCGAATCCTGAAAATATTGGGTTTGGTGTTTTTCAAAATGCTACTCGTCAACAGTTGAAAACCGTGGGTGACTTCTATGCGAATAAAGATGTGTATAATTGCGTGAATGATTTGATTGAACAAAAAACCCAGCAAAAAGATGTGAAACCACCGAATAGTAAGTCAGAGAATAAACAAATCAAAAAGTAATACGGATTCTATTTATAATATATTTAATAAGCTATATATTATAAATGACGACAGAGCAACCTAAAGAAAATAACGTGAAAAATGTTAATCAATTCAACTATGTTGATCAACTTACTCTGGAATGTCTCATGAATAAAGATCAATATTCTTTACATATGAAAAAACCTACGAGTTGTAAAAAGATCAACAATAGTGACCGCAAGTTTTACAAGAAACGCATATATGATTTAACAAAACAATTATTGAATAATCAAACCACTGAAAAAATGTTTCCTGATGTTGTTTTTTCCTTTGAAACCTATATTAAGGCATGTGTTGAGTATTTCAAAGTATTGGATAAAAGCGATATACTACAACAAGATTACCAAGATCTCCCAGAAGGTGAACAATTCCCGGCAGAACTAAATACTGACCATATTAGTAATTCACAAGAAGCAGACCAATTAATGTTACGCACCATTAAAATCCAAGAACCTAATGCTCTTGAAAAATTGGTGAAACGAACCAGTACAAAATTAAAAAAACCAATGATTTTACCGAGGGAAAAAGAAATTAATTTAAAGGACCCCAATTTGAAAAATAAAGGAATTCGTAAAAAGAATAATATCACCAATAAATATGAAGACGAAAAAAAATAATAAATATAGAAAAACAGGAAAAGGAAGAAAAGAGAGAAAAAATAAAAAAGGAGGAACCAAAAATAAAACACAGAAAATAGACAAAATAGACAAAATAGACAAAACACATCAAAAAAGAGTAGGACCTGTTTTAGAAAAACAACAAATGAAAGTAAAATGCGCACCAAAAGGAAATAAAGAACAAAAAGATTATACTTGTTATGATGATGAGGCTCTATATAAATTAAAAGAACTATGGAACGCTCGTCACCCAGACGCATTAATCAAAACTAATGACACCAAACAAATATGGAATGAATTGAATAATTATCTTAAAAACACTTGTAACAAAGAGTCATGTTGGTTAGAACAAAAATTTGTCGACACAAAAGTAGCGCGAGATTTAGAAACCGAGTCTTTTGCGCCAGAATCTCCCAAAGAATGGAAATTGAATCCGAATGAGTGGTTGTCTAGTGTGGAAATCATGAATGTCATGAAACAATACGAAAAAGCCTATAAGTGTTTTGATTTTATTGGACCATCGCCGATAGATTACGACACGCACGAATTATACGGTGAATGCGTGTGGGAAGAATTATGCCATTTCAATTTGGAAGACGAGATTAAAAAGGGGCGTTTCAAAATAGGTATTATTTTTAATTTAGACCCGCATTACAAGGGTGGGTCCCATTGGGTGTCGATGTTTATCAATATTAAAAAGGCGCAAATCTTTTATTTTGACAGTGCGGGTGATGCGATTCCAAGGCAAATCAAAAAATTCGTAAATACAGTGAAAAAACAAGGAATGGCGCTACCTGCTGGGCAAAAAATAGATTTTAAATTTGACCAAAATTATCCCGTGGAGCATCAATACGGTGACACTGAATGCGGAGTTTATGCGATTTATTTTATAGTTCACATGTTAGAAGATAAGCACACAGCAGATTATTTTAAAACCCATGTATTAAAAGACGAATATATGCAACGATTCAGAAAGGTATATTTTAACGAGGATTTGTAACATTTGATATATTTATTTGAGAATTACCACTTTTATTTCTAATATATTCTATACAATCTTCTATTGAATAATTAGTGCTATATAATTGATATTTTTTTGTTAATAAACTAAATACACTTTGATCGTGGCGATGATCAATAAAACAATCTAAATTTTGTGATCTTGATGGAGAATCATCTATATTATGGTAATCACAACACAAATCATACCACAAGTTTATTAATATACGTGTTTCTTCACATATTAAAAATAATAAAGCCCCGGCTTGATGTTGTGATGTGTCTAAATATTTATTTTCTAATATATTCAATAATAATATTAAGTCCATTTTATTATATTCCTTTTCTAATGCAGTCTTTGATCCAATTATATATTCTGTTTTTACTAACTCCATATAATTTATAATTTTATCTTTTTTTCTAATATCAATTTCGCAACCACAATCAGCATATAATAATACATCGCCATCCTCAAGTTGTTCCATTGTTTTTTTTATTATATATGATTTCCATATCCAATAACCATATCCTTTCGTATTATTTTCAATAAAATTTTTGTGTTGTCTCCAAAATATATTGTCATTTTTTAAATAATCATCCGTATATGATATTATTTTATCGAATATACATAAATTATTTGCTTGTTTTATTAATCTATCACTAGCTTCATAATAATTTGTATTTCCAGCACTAAATGTTATAAAATATTTTTTATTCATTATATATAAATTAATTATAGTATTTAAATTATAGTATTTAAATACTTTTATTCATTAATAATCATATAATGAATAAAACAATAATTCATGTCTGGACACATAAAACATCAAATTTACAAAGAACAGATATAGAAAATTTTTGGGGATTAGGAGATATTATTAGAGGAACAATCAAAATGTATTTTTTATCAAAAAAAATGAATTTTAATTTAATTGTTGACATTCAACATCATCCAATTTCAAAATTTTTAAAAATACAAACACATGAATATAGTAATTTAATATTAGAAAATAAAAACAATATAGAATTTGTATTTCCAGGATATGTAGAAACGTACATTAATAATAATAATAGTGATATTTTATTTTTTTTTACAAACGATCATTATACGCACGATATAACTAATGATTGTAAAGTTTTTATTAAAAATTTATTAACACCAAATGACGAATTTAAAATTTTTTTTGATAATAAAATAAAAGAACTACCATTTGAAATATTTAATATACTACATTTTAGATTAGGTGACGATGAAATGATAAGAAATGAAAATATCTCATTGTCATTATTTGATATAAATTATAATAATTTAATAAATAATCACGAAGAGAATGATGTATTAATAAGCGATTCAATACATTTTAAAAAATATATTAAAGATAAAATTGATATTTTCATGTTTGATACAAAAGTTGGTCATTTTGGATTTCATACAGACGAAAAATCATTAAAAGATACTTTATTTGAATTTTTTATAATAAGTAAAGCAACAAAAATAAAGTCTTTTTCGGTTTATTCGTGGAAATCTGGTTTTGTTAAAATTATAAGTGAAATATATAATATTCCAATTGTTACATAAGATAATATCAAGATTATAATATGAAAATTACAATATAAAAATTATAATATAAAAATTATAATATAAAAATTATAATATAAAAATTATAATATAAAGATTAAAATATAGTCATTTTATGAAAATTACTATTTTTGGATCGTGTAGACAAGACTCATTATATAATGATTATGAAATCACAAAAATAAAAAATGATATATCATACCCGCATTATACAAAAGAGGTAATAGAAATAATAAATTTTATAAAATACGATACTATTCAACCAGAAAATACAATAAATATATTTAGAACACCTATAATGAATCAAACTCCAATTTATTCAAATAATTATAAAAATGATTTTGATACGACTGATGTATTTATAATTGAAATATCAAGTAAATTATGTTATGAATATAATAATAAGTATGTTCATCATATTATATACGATATGGACGAATATATAAATAATGAAGTTAAAAATAATATTTTAAAAAGAATACAGACCGATGAAGAAATCGAAAATGATATAGTTAAAATAAAAAAAGAATTAGAACATTCTAAAATTTTAATTGTAGGTCACATTGTTACGTATGAGAAAGGAGAAAGATATAATTTGATTAAATTACTTGAAGAAATATGTGCGAAACATAATATTTTATTTATAAATCCTGTAAAAGAATTTAATAAAAGGGGATACGACATTAATAATATGATTCATCAAGAAGATAAAATAATGCATTACAACGATACAGGACATAATGTAATAAAAACAATATATAAAGAATACATAAATTATCTATTAAGTGATCTTAATTATTTAATTGTATATAATTCAAATTTAAAGAAAGTAAGAATTGGTTTGAATAATGATGATAGTGTCGAAAGTAATAATGTAGATGACGGAGGTTATGTAATATTAGATGGATTAGATTATAATTTATTATTATCATGTGGAATTTCTAACGATATACGATTCGAAAATAAATTTTTAGACAAATATAATAATATAAAATGTTATGCGTTTGATGGAACGATTGATTCTTTACCTGATGAAAATTTTAATAAAAATATTAATTTTATAAAAAAAAATATCACTAATACTAATACAATTGATACAACTAATTTATTAGATATAATTGATAATAATGATAATATATTTTTAAAAATGGATATAGAAACAAATGAATTTCAATGGTTAGAAATACTTAATACTGATCAATTATTAAAATTTAAACAAATAGTTATTGAATTTCATTTTGTATTTCAAGAAAGTAATTTTGTTGATAATTTATTTACTAATTTATCATTCCCCATAAGTGTTGAAAGACGAATAAATTGTTTAAAAAAACTTGCGAATACACATTATTTATTACATTTTCATCCAAATAATTGTTGTGGAACTATATTTTATAATGGTGTTGAAATTCCAAACGTATTTGAATGCACATATGTTAGGAAAGACTTATGTAATGATATTACAATTAGTAATAAAGAAATTCCTGATAAAGTTTTAGATATAAAAAATACGAATAATACAGATATTTATTTATCTGGATTTCCATTTTCATTTTAATAAAATAACAAAAAACAATATATAAATAAATCAGTCTATTTATATATTATATAATTATTGTCAAAAAATGTATTCCTCATTCATAACAAATGAAAACATTGATTTACTATGGGAAATTATATTGGAAGAAGAATTTATAAGAAAACTCGTGTCAAGAGAAAAAATTGTAGAATTTCGCAATTATTTTATTGTTCAACTAAAAGAATTTCATAATGTGACGGCAAAATTAAATATACCATTAGTGGAATTAAATAAACAATTCATTTCGAATTTTATGATGGTGATTCGGAGTCAACAACCGTCGTCGGCTCCGACGCCCACTCGGAATAAACAATTATATACATCACAGGAAATACAAGATGAAAGAAAAACCCAATTCGAAAATGATTTAACCAGGAAACAAAACGAATTCACAATGGCGATGTCCATTCCTGTACCAGAAATTCCCAAATTCGGAGAAGATTTAGATAAACCAATCGGGAGCGCTATGGATGAATTGATTGCTAAAACCTTGGCTGAAAGAAACTATGATATACAACAAATACAAAGACAAATGCCGAGTCCTCCATCACCGCAACAAACACAAGAACAAAGACTGCAACAAATCAAATATATTAAAATTGGTGAGGAAGTAAAAGGTCAGGTTATGACTCCGATTGATGTAAATGATGTATTTGGTAAAATACCCGAAAAAAACACAGGAGTCGTCAAAAATGTATCCTGGGGTGAAAATGAGTATCAAGAATATAATCCGTCACAACAACAACCCTCAGATGAAACCGTGTTTAATCATTTGTTTTCAAAATTAAAAAAGGTGGAAACAAAAACCCAAGAACAACAAGATATTCAGGATTTAAAGGTGTCTGTTGGTGAAATTCAAAAACAAATGACAAATATTCATGAAAAAATAGAAATTCTTTTGAATAGAATAAAATGATGATAATAATAAATAATATAAATATATTTCATATTATAATATAATCACTATATATTACAATATATTCCATACCAAATGATCATTTATCGTTTTTTATATATTATTTACAATATATCTTGGATTTACATTACATATATAATATTAACAGGTGCGTGTACAACGAAAACCAACACAAAAACTAAAACCAAAATAGATAATAAACGAGTCAAATATATAAAATACAATTACATTACCAACAAAGACACGGTTTGGAATCACGGAGAAGTCGCGTGGGAAACTGGTTGGGAAAAAGAAAAAACGGAGCTTCGGTCACAACCATTATTTATCGTTGAATATGACTATTCATCCTCCGCAATGGAATTGAAAAATCAAAACAAATGTGATGAAACCATACAAAACCAACAAATATATATAAACGCGTCACTTTTCGGATTTTTGAAAATATTTTATGAAGAATTTTTACGGAGAGACAATTTTATTATTCAATTTGAAAACATCGAACAATCATTATATAATTCGGTGTTTTTAGTATTGTCGCTTTTTTTGAATATTGGTTACAAACAAAGTAAAAAACTAGAAATTCACACTCTTTCAAACCGCGAAAATAATGAATCGTCTTATTTAAAACAATATATGAAAATCAAAAAGAATACAATGAGTTTTTTCTTGGTAGTCTTTTATATTTTCATCAAAAATGTGGGAATTGCCGAGTGATTATATTTATACACTTATACTTTTTTAACTACTTGTTGTCCTTTACTATTTGTTTCCACCGTTCCAACCATGACAGGTTCATAACCAGGTTTTTCAAGTGCTTGTAAGTAACTATCGTAATCATATAAATTACCCAAACGGTCGTTCATTTTACGATAAATATATTTCTTTCCACTAATAGTAACCTCTTTACCTTTCCATTCAATCGTCTTTTTATTTATAGACGCCACAGTGTCGGTTTGGTCCAAGGATATGGATGGATTATATGAAAACATGTTTGGATTTGTTTGTCCAAATTGAATACAGTGTAGATTTTCCTTTGATCCGCGTTTGGAATAAATTGCGCAATCAATTGAGGATTCTTTGACCGCCGTCAATAATTGATTTGTAACTTCTTCTTTAATCGTGGAAATTTCAAATAACGCCTCATCACTCGTGAGTGGTATATATGCCATTTTTTCTTTTCCTCTTTCGTCAATCTTGTATTGTTTTTTACTCAAATCCTTGTTTTTCAATTCAATCGACAAATCACTATCTATTTGTGACTTGGTAAAAGACATTAAATATACAAAAACTTCTACAGTTTGTAGTGACTCAGGTAGATCCTTATGACTACAAATACGGCGCGCTCTACCAATGACTTGGTCTAAACGCGCAGGATGCCAATATGGCTCCATAATATGAACGTATCTGGTATTTCGCAAGTTAATACCTTCTGATCCAGATGCTGTAATCATAAATACCTTGATGATTTCACCTGTATTGTTATTGTTTGCGATACTTTTAAGTTCCTCATACATGCGCGGTGCGGACACCTCGAAATCCCCCCAATTACTATTGTAAATATTACGAATCACCTCTTTTTCTTCCGCACTTTCTGTACCAGTATATAAAGCAAAAGTTGGTTTCCCCCGGTCATCTTCGGGTATATCTAATTCCCAAATACCACTCGTATTTTTCTTGATTTTGAATTGTGCGAAACCATTTTGTTCCAAGACTAATTTGAATATTCCTATACCTTCCAGAGTTCTAAATTGACTATATACCAAATGTAACCCATGATGGTCTTCATCTTGAATATTTTCCAACATGTGAAGATATTTTGGACTATAAGTTTCCAATCCACGAGGAGACAATATTTCATCCGCGTGTTCTTTTAAATAATATAACGTAGCTTCAATACGTTTTTCATAGCTGCGTTTTTCATTTGCGTTATCTGCCATATTATCAATGACATCGTCTCCTTCTACCACGCCTTCCCAATTGCCGTGTTCCTCGTCCAAATCCAAGTCAACATCGATATCGTCGCCACCCTTTTCTTCCCTTGTTTTCTTCTTTTTGTCTTTTTCTTTCTCTCCTCGTGTCAAAATATCACTATATAATTGAGACAAACTATCATCCTTCTTTTCTTTTTTGTCTTCAGCTCGAGTTTCGTCACCAATTTCCGTCAATTGTGGACGCAATTCGGCTTCCTTGGTCTTCTCTTCATCATTGGTTTGTCCGGTTTTTCTTTCCGGGAATGGTCTGCCTGGTGGTCTGGGTACAACAAAATTACAAAACAATCTTGAAAAAATACGATATGTAGATGACGATTCTTTATAAATACCGTTTTTATCCATCACGGCTGCCTTATTCTTTCCCGTGTTTTTTTCCAGTTTTCGTTCTTGTTGTCGCGCCTCTTCATAAATATTAAATTGATAATCGCTCATTGGTATTTTAATCACATGGTAATCCACGGCTTTTTCATATCTAGGCAATAATTGTTCACTTGCGCTTTTAAAATAAGAGGTGAGTCCGAGGATTCGTCGTTTGAATAAATCTACATTCTTCATTGTTCCGGTTTCAGGTTCAATGAAACGATTTATAAAATCCTCGAATTTATCTGGTAATGCTTTATACATATGGACTACAATGCCACTTCCGATAACCTCGATTCCATTCTTGCCCAATAAATGTATGATATTCTTCTTGAATTCATCATCACTAATAGCACCACGATCAACCATGATCGTTTTACCGGTCATCTTATCAACCGTCTCTTTTTTACTATTTGTCACCCCGCGGTAACTTCCATCCTTGTTCTCTCTATTCTCAAAACCAAAAGGGTTTCTAGTGACAATTAATTTCTTATTATTTGATGTGTAATCCATGTAATCCAATATTTTTTCCTTTTTGAATATTTCTTGTAACGATTCTTTGGTTACTTTTTGACCGCCTTTGACATCAAGTGGGAATTCCCATGTTTTAATATAACCGCGCAACATGTTGAATAATATGGCGACTTCATTCGGATAATTGATAATAGGTGTTCCCGACAGTAAAACAATACGCGCATTACTTGCGCTCATTAATAATTCATACAAAATCAGTGAAAGCGATTGTGAGACGCGTTCTTTTTTCCCCTTGTTATTGAATGGAATATCCTTTTCTTTTTCCAGTTTATTGACAATACGACTGATCAAATTGTGTGCCTCATCAATGACCACAACGGAGTCATCGAAAATATTAGTTTCAAAATTATTCGTCATTTCCTTTAATTTGGCTCTTCGCAAACCGTTGTAATTAATAAATTTATATTTGGTTTGTATCATTTCGTCGATTTGTTCATTCAAACTTTTCAATTCAGGTGGCATTAAATCGTCAATGTTACTTTGTGCCTGTTTTACATTCACTAACCAGGCACCCTTTTTTCTCTCAATGTATTCTTTTGATAAATTCAAGGCGGTCGATAAGGCATCGACTAATTCTGGTTTATCTACGGTAGAAATCCATTCCCAATACTGACTGGTTTTATAGATAGGGTCGCCGTATTTTTTGATCTCTTCTATGTAATTTCGGCGTAATGAGGCGGGAGTCATGATGACAATTTTTTTTGTACTCTTCATGCCTTCTGACACCGCAATAGATGTGGCAGTATTATGTGTAACTGTAAAATCACCAAATAAATATCTAGAATTACCATCCAACATAAAACCATAATATTCATCTTCGCCAACATATTTTAATGTTATTCCTGTAACTAACGCATCTTTAATTTGTTTTCTTTCACTAGATCTTTTTCTTGGAATTAATGTTGGAATATTTTCAATACCTGTACCAGTTATTTGTATTCTCCACGCGTGTCCGTTTTTCTTAATTCCATTACTTTTCCAACTAGTATTTTTTAATTTTTTATAACAAGCAAATCCAAGACTTCGGGCTAAATATACCACATCATCCATTAATACTTCATTTTTTTGAGTAAATTCAAAACATCCATTTTTTCCCAAATGCCCATCACTATCAATTAATCCTGCCAATAATTTCAAACGATTTTCTCTCGTATTACACTTATATAATAGTGGAATGTGTTTATTATTTATCATATTCAGTTCTTTTAAGGTATTTAAAAAGACATTGTTATTTTTTTTACCATTTCCAGTAATACCATAAGTATAGTCATTACGATGATTTAATGATAAATCATACTTATTCAAATTTTTATTAAAATAATATAAAACGGTAGAATCTTGACTTGTAAATGACGCACCTGCGCTAGTTCCATCTCCTAGCCAATAACCAATCATATATGGATCGATAGGCAATTCTTTTTCAGGAAAATCGATTGGAACTCTATATGCTTTTAAAAAACCTTTTTTTTTATTAGATAATTCTAAATAATCTTTTACAGAAATTTCAATAATATTTTTACTAGTATTTTTATTAGTTTTAATTTCTTCAAAAAAATCATAAGCATTTTTTTTCATTTCTTCTTGGTTTTTATTTTTATGTTGAAATGTAAAAGTTTTGGAACAAAAACTGTTGTTTTCTATCCACTGTATATTGTAATTTGTATTACTTAAATTATTGTTACAAGTTATTTGAGGAAATCCACTTGCTTTTAAACACATAATATGTTCTTGATTCACTGTATATGTTTCTCCTTTTATTGGTATAATTTCATACATTTTATCTTTTCCTCTTGCTAAAGAAAAAACCCTTCTTGGAGTTGAATCATCTCCCATTAGTAAATCCCCAACTTTTATATCTTGAACCATTTTGATTTCACCATTATACATAATAATTGGTGTATCTTTTTTTTGACATTTACCACTACCTAATCCATGGAGCACCAGTAACCCGCGGTAAGGCGTATACATATTCATGTAATCCCTCACTAATTTTTGGTGAGTCAATAGGGTAATTTCACCCGTGGTTTTTTGATTCATACTTTCACATGTAATTGGAGTCGTATCATTGATGATTTGGTCACGATATGGTTGAAAGAGTGAATTAATAAAATTCACAAATATTTCACGATTATTCATGTAATAACTGGACACCTTAATATCCACATGTTGTTTGGGTTGCGGTAATCGTTCTACCATTTTGGTATTATCCAGGAGTTCCATTTCTTTTTCTGTTAATACCTTTTCACCTTTGGGTGGTTTTTGTGTTTTTCGCTCGGTAGGTTTTTCCTCAACATCCAAAACTATTTCTTTCTCCGATTTTTTTTCAGGAACATAGACTGTTTCGTCGTCCTCTTCTTCGACCAATGTCAGTTTAGGTTTGGTTGTTTTCTTTACTTTTGTTGTTTTTGTTTCAACCGCGGTCTCTGGTTCTGGTTCCTTTTTTTCAGCAACAGGGGAAGGTCTGCGCTCACCTAATTTCACCGTATCTTTTACGGTGACTTTACCTAATTTATTCGTTGCTAATTCGGTGCGTAATTTTTCAATATCAAAATCAGCATTTAATTTACGGTCATCGGCAAATTCTATTTTTCTCTTTTGCCCAGTTTTGTCTTTCTTTTCTTTTTTAGGAATCACTATTTTAATACTTCTATTTTCATCAAGTTCAGTGACGATTGGTTTTACTCTTAAAGTATCTTTTAATGTGTCTAAAGGGTTTTTTCTCTCGTCATTCATACTTATATATAAATATAAGTTTTTTAATTTAGTGTTTTAAATTATTTTATAATTAATATATATGGTAAAATTAACTAGAAAATATAAAAAAAATAATAGATCCAAATCTATGAAAAAACATAAAGTATCCAAAAAAAGTAGGAAATCTAGAAATAAAAAAATAATATATATTAAAAAAAATAGTAGAAAACAAAGAAGAGTTGGAGGAGGTGGTGATGGTGAAAGTGATGATGAATTAGATAAAATAGAAAGTGGAAAATATAAAATTTATAGTATAAGTGGTGATCCAGATGATATAGAAAGTGGTAGAGAAAGTATGACGCCTTTTAGACAACGTAAAAATCAAATACCAAGCGTTAAACCATCACCAACCGCAAGAACACAATCACCATTCGTTTCAATTTTTTCAAGAGTTCCGGAAAGTTGGGGTGATTTAACAAAAAGTATTTCTTCACCTTATCCAAAAAAAACATCAAATATATCTCCAAATATAAGTACTTCAAGTGCGGACAGTGAAGAAGGCGGTATAATAAACACCAGTGTTCCCCTACCAAAATATCATGAACAATTATCGGGAATAGAAGTTCATACTGATGAATATCAGGCGTATTTAACAAATCCGAATATAGATAATTATACACCAATGGCGCCACTGGTATTTGAATCACTACAGAAACGTTTCAGTAAATTTTTAGATAAATTGGGGTATGATGGTGATAATAAAGGAGAATTAATGAATAAATTAACAGACCCTGATTTTATTCATAACTTGGATACGTTGATGGATAAAATGGGTAACACTCAGAAAATTAATCTTAAACTTCAAGAAGAATTGTTTGAGGCAACACAAAAGAATGCGCGTGAATCACTTCGTAAGGATATACAAGAAAAAATAAAAAGCGCAAATAAATAAAAAATAAACTACATTCATTCCACATTACCCGCATATAAATCCAACTTTTGGATCGCCTCATTACATGCGATTTGCTCTGCCTTGCGTTTGATTTTATGTTGTCCCTCACCCAGGAATAAAAATATTTTTCCCTCGTTTTTCTCAATATATTCACGAATCGCGCCAAAATTTTTCAATTCGTCAATATGTAATGCCTCAGTTTGACTACAATTATACACTTGTTGTCCAACGCATAAATAAACACCCATTTTATATCCATTGTCCAAATCATGTTCGATTTCCAAATAATGCGGTGTCACCTTGAATTCTTTTTGGATTTTCACTTGTAAGATGTTCTTGTAATTGTCGTCATTTTGAATCAACGCAATCCAGTCAATATGTTTTTCAAAGACATTTTCCACGAATTTTTGCGCGATTTGAAATCCAGGTCCAGTGACAAATATATTTTTAAACCATCCTTCGTCATCCTTCACATCGATTTTATTAAAATCCAAAAACAGCGCTCCCAAAAACGCCTCAAACAGACATCCCAGTTTTTTCAAATTGGTGCGGATTTTCTTTTCTTCCGCGTGTTTAGAAAGAATCAACCAGTTGTGTAGTTTCATTTCTAGGGCAATCTTCCCAATCGCCTCATTCTTGACAATCGCGATTTTCTTTTCCGTCATAAACCCCTCGTTTTCCTTGGGAAAACGGCGATATAAATAATATTTCGTGACTAATTCCAAGACACCGTCACCTAGAAACTCCAAATTTTCATTCGATTTTGTTTTTAGTGGCATACAATCGGGTGGTCGATCCACGATGGTAATATTTTGAGACGCGTTTTCAATATGAGGTCGTTTGGTATAAGACCGGTGAACAAAAGCGCGTTTATACAAGTTCAAGTTATGAACAATATTGGGAACACCATATTTAGTGAGAATAGATTGAACTTCGCTCAATGTAATCTCCACATTCGCTGGATTGTATGGGTTGAATATTAAACCATCTTCTCCTTTAACAATATCATCGTCGCGTATTATATTTTTATCGTCTTGATTCATTATGCTGTAACTAGGTGAATAAACTATATATATATTATTACCATAGCTTTATATTGTTTTCATATATGTTTAATTTTAGGAAACTTACTTTCTCTCATCGTTATAAAAATAGTAAATAAAAATATCAAATAATTTATCATAATTTAATATTTTTTATATAATATTCATTCTTTGAAAAAATATAATATTTAAGGTATATATAAATATGCCAGTTGGAATGTTTGTTCAATCGAACCCATATACAAATACTATCGCATCAAGAACCGAACAAAGTGGTGGTTCATTAGGTGGTAACAAAAAGGCAGGTATTGTCGTTTTTGGTACTACTTGGCAACAAGGTAACATGGGAAATTACTTAAAACGTGCCCCACAAAGAATACCATCTGTAGCATTCGCGCTATTCAATACTACCAGACGCCCAGTACAAGGTACAAGATACCAAGTATATGCCAGACGTGGTATAATGTAAAACCGTTTTTATTTTGGGTTTTACGGATTCTTTTTATTTAGGAAAAATAATACATTTAGTAAAAAAATAATTTAATAACTAAATTAGTAATTATATTATTGTGTAAAGAATGATCATTAAAATCGACATCCGTGAACAAGAAATGTTTAAATTAATCAAATACTATTTAGAAATTAGTCCATCCTATAAAAATATAACTATTGTCAGCGAAAATTTGCCATTAGGCGATGTCATTATTTGTGATGAAAACAATGTTGAAAGGTTAATTATAGAGAGAAAAAGTATTCGGGATTTATCATCCAGTATAAAAGATGGTAGATATGAGGAGCAATCGTATCGTTTAAACGGATCGCCATTCAGCAACCATAATATTATATATTTGATTGAGGGCGATTTAAATAGTAAATTTTTATTCAAAGACCGTATTGACAAGATTTCATTGTATTCGGCAATGTTTTCACTCAATCATTATAAGGGGTTTTCAGTATTAAGGACATTTACTATTGATGAGACTTCTTTAGTCATTTGTAACATGGCATATAAAATGAATAAATGCGATAATGAAAACAAAAAACCTTATTACAAAAATAAAATCGAGGTGTTAGCTGAAGATGTTTCAAAATCAATGACTCAAGAAGCACATCTTGTTATACAAGAAACAACCATTGCTGCTGATGAAAAAGGTGATATTATTTTTAATAATAATGAAACTGAGGCAAATGAAGCAAATGAAAAAGATTACTGCACGGTTATTAAAAAGGTTAAGAAAGAAAATGTTACCCCGCAAAATATCGGTGAAATCATGTTGTGTCAAATACCAGGAATAAGTTCGGTAAGCGCAATTGCGATTTTAAAAGAATTTCAAACTTTGCCAAATTTGTTGAATAATTTAAAAGAAAACAATGATTGTTTAAATGATGTATCTTATGTAAATTCCAAAAATCAAACCAGAAAAATAAATAAAACAGTGATTCAAAATATTAAGAAATTTTTATTATGTTAAAATTATTATGTTAAATTTTTATTATGTTAAATATATAGATATATATAAATGAGCAGTGGTGGTGATCATTGGTTAAAAATAATTGGTTTTTTAGTAGTATTATTTATATTTTTTTACTGGACAACTGGTGCCTTAAAAATTCAAAATAATTTATTAGAAGGTTTTGTAAAAATGACAGATACAACTAGTAAAACAACTGAAACCGGTGAGCCCAGTACAAACGCCGGTATTGCTGGATCTTCTGGAAACGTTGCCAACGCAATTGGAGAACAAACGATTAAAATGCAAGATACCTTTTTAATCAAAAAATACAGAAAAAATTATGAAAATCTCGTTATTAATACAGACGAATACGTTAGTTATTTAATGTTGGATAATTTATTGAAACTAAAAACAGACGATAGTGAAGAATCTAAAAACGCAAATATCGCTATATTAGACAACATTAATAAATTGAACGCATCAAAAACATCCTTAAACGGAATCATGAAATTTGTGGATTCAGTATAAATATTATGTGATGATATGTGATTTCACATAATATTTTTTAGTATTAGTGTTTAAACACGAATAGCAACTTCATTACCAGCATAATAACCGCGATCAACCAATGCTTGTGTAAATTTGGCACCGCCCCAATTAGGATCCATAGCATTTGGACTATACAATAATCCGTCTTGGGTTTCATCCATTTTGTCTAAAGGGGTTGTCGCTCCAACATAAAAACTAGATTCATCATAGGAAGGCATCGAATTCATATTATAAGGCGGATCATTACGCCCAGCATCTATTAATTTCGTCGGATTTGGATCCCTAAGCGCGGTTTGATTGTTTACAATTGCCGGCGGTAAACCGCCTTGGGGTTCAGTAACACTGGGACGAACCTTATATACAGATTCACCTTGAGTATCGTATGTTTTTTGTAAAAACAAAATAGGACAGCGTATACCTTGACTACGTTGCCATTCCATAAATTCTGTATATTCTTCTAAATTATCAAACTGAAGCGGATTGACTCCAGGTATTTTTGCCAATTTTGAATTATATAAATATATTTTTGAGCCGTTTTGTATTAATATATTTGGACATCTAGGATTTTTTATTGCGTTACTTTCAAAACCTTCTTGAAATATTCTCTCTGGACTATATTTCATACAAAAATACATTCCTGCTAAAAATACTATAATTATAAAAATAATAACCAACATATATATTATTTACAAAAATAATTTTTCTTCTTGAATAATAATATTCTAATAATATATATAATAATGAAATCTTTAATCATTCAAGATAATAACAATGGAAACAACCAACATATCATTGATGAAATTAACACTCTTTTAAAAAATGGTAAAAATATATTTTTATTTACTTATATGGACGGTTGTGGTCCATGTAATTCCACTATTCCAGAATGGGATAATATACCAGATAAAATAAAAGGTCATGTAGACCATAATAATGATGTGTTTACAGTGCGTATTAATAAAGATTTATTCCCTTTATTAAAAAACATGGGTAGCGAGCCTGGAGGTTTTCCTTCTTTAAGACATGTTACCAACAAACAGGTAGAAGAATTTGAAAACTGGCAAACACCGGATGGTAGTATAAGAGACCGATCAACTGATTCTTTTATCAAATGGATTGAAGACAAGATTTCCAAAAAAAAGGGTGTTAAAAAGCAACCTATGCGAACACGCAAAAATAAAAGAAAACAACGAGGAGGAAAATGGTCATTAAAATACAAAAGAAGTATTAATTGTAAGCGACCTCGCGGGTTTTCTCAACGACAACATTGTAAATACGGACGTAAAAAGAGTACTTGAAGAGAAAGACAAAAAAACACAAATAATTTTATATTTTATTCAAATAATAAAATATAAATTTTAAAATTGAAATGAAATAAACACAACTCTTTATAGTATCATAAATAGACAAAACAAAATGGACAAATCCTTTCGCTTATTTGACTTTAATATAAATATTTTAAAATCCGCGACATCATCCTCTGGTAGTGATGAAGAACCCGATTATAAATCCCGTATTGATTCTCAAGCATTCTTGATTCAAATGTTTGGTATTAACAAAAAGGGCGAAACATGCTCCATTATTGTTGAGGATTTTAAACCGTTCTTTTATGTAAAAGTCGACGATTTTTGGACGACGCAAATCAAAACAAACTTTTTAGATGAAATCAAAAAGAAAATCGGTAAATATTACGAAAATTCCATTTGCGATTGTAAATTCGTCAAGAAAAAAAAATTATACGGGTTTGACGGTGGAAAACAACATAAATTCATTTGTTTCAAATTCGACAATATGCCTGCTTATAACAAGGTCAAAAATTTATGGTATGGAAAAGACCGCAAACTGATTCCTGGTGGATGGTTATATGGCAAAACCAAGACCCAATTGTATGAGGCAAATATTCCCCCATTATTGCGTTTCTTTCACATCATGGATATTAGTCCATCTGGTTGGATTGCCTTACCAAACAAAAAAACAATACAAATCAATAACGACAAAAAAACATCGTGTACTTATGAATTCCGTATTAGTTATACGAATATTATTCCTTTAAATATTTGTGAGGACCGTGTCCCTTACAAGATATGTAGTTTTGATATTGAAGCCAGTAGTAGTCACGGTGATTTCCCAGTACCGATCAAATCGTATAAAAAATTGGCGACCAATATCATTGAATATTTTGAGGCAAATCCTGATGTCTTGGAAACCAAAGATAAATGTAAAGACGTATTGCGAAATATAGTATTATCCGCTTTTGGATACAAAAATATGATTGAAATCGATCTTGTCTATCCCAAAACTCCACCGAAAAATCAAGAAATCCTTGAGACACTTATAGAAAAATGGTTAGTATCACATGTGCGTAAGTTGGATGAGAATGGCGGTGAGGTGGATCTTGAAAATCAAATGAAAATAGAGGAAATATTTGAGAAAATGAATGAAGAAGAAGATGACGCGGGAGTCGGATTTGGTTATCACTCGTATTATTCAAAAAAAGAAAAGGTTGATAAAAAAGATACCGTCATTGACATTTTGACCAATAAAAAATACGCACGTGAAACCAAATTAACCGAATTAAATGTTTCTTTGAATTCGTCGTTTCCAAAATTACAAGGCGACCGCGTGACTTTTATTGGATCAACATTTTTAAAATATGGTGAACAAGAACCATACCTCAATCATTGCGCAGTGGTAAATACTTGTGCCAATGTAGACAATGCAGTGATTGAAACCTATAAAACAGAAAAAGAGTTGCTTTTAGCGTGGAAAAATCTAATACAAAAGGAAAATCCGGATATTATTATCGGTTATAATATATTTGGGTTTGATTATGAATTCATGGTGAGACGCGCTGAGGAAAATTATTGTGCGGACGAATTCTTGAGATTATCTAGAAATTCGGATGAATTATGTGCCACATTGGAAGATGGACGATATAAAATAGAAGAAAGTAGTATTCAAATCGCAAGTGGTCAGCATGATTTGAAATATATCAAGATGAACGGACGAATTCAAGTGGATATGTATAATTTCTTTCGTCGTGAAGAAAACTTGACATCGTATAAATTAGATTATGTTGCTGGTCATTTTATCGGTGATTATGTGAAAAAATATGAATGCGCTGGAGGAGACGAAACAACTGTTATACAAAGTGCGAACTTGACCGGATTATTGGTGGGAAGTTATATTCATTTTGAGGAAATCGGTCATTCCGTTGATTATTATAAAGACGGTGAAAAATTCGTGGTGACTCATGTGGATAAGACAAGTGGAAAATTTGAAATACGCGGTGCGATCAATCCGGACATGACAAAAAAGGTGAGATGGTGTTTAGCTAAGGATGACGTCACTCCAAAAGATATATTTCGAATGACCAATGGTGACCAGAATGAACGCGCAATCATTGCGAAATACTGTATTCAGGATTGTAACTTGGTCCATTATTTGATGAACAAAGTAGATGTCATGACCGGTTATATTGAAATGTCGAAAATCTGTAGTGTGCCGATTAGTTTCCTTATCTTGCGTGGTCAAGGCATCAAACTAACGAGTTATGTCGCAAAAAAATGCCGGGAAAAAGAGACGCTCATGCCAGTGATGGAAAAAACCGAAAGCGACGAAGGATACGAAGGCGCGATTGTGTTGGACCCCAAATGTGACTTGTATTTAGACAATCCAGTGGCATGCGTGGATTATGCGTCGCTGTATCCGTCGTCCATGATGAGTGAAAACTTGTCTCACGACAGTAAAGTATGGACCAAAGAATATGATTTAGATGGCGAGTTGATTGAAACGACTGGCGAACAAGACGCGGATGGAAATTTCATATATGACAACCTTGCGGAATACGAATATGTAAATATCACCTATGATACATACAAGTATGAAAGAAAATCGGCGACCTCTGTGGCGGAAAAGATCAAATGCGGTTATAAAATTTGCCGTTTTGCGCAATTTCCCAATGGAACGCGAGCCATTATGCCGTCTATTTTGGACGAATTGTTGGCGGCAAGAAAATCAACGCGAAAACTGATTCCACAACAAACAGATGAATTTATGAAAAATGTCTTGGATAAAAGACAACTTGGTTACAAGGTAACTGCGAATTCTCTTTATGGACAATGTGGTGCGAAAACGAGTACCTTTTATGAGAAAGATGTGGCTGCCTCCACGACTGCGACAGGTCGTCTCTTATTGACGTATGCCAAAAAAATCATAGAAGAATGCTACGGTGATTCCATTTGTCAAACCGAAAAATATGGACCGGTGCTTACCAAAGCGGAATATATATACGGCGACAGTGTTGCGAATTACACGCCTGTGTATATAAAGACCAATGAAACATTTGATATTTGCACGATTGAAGAATTAGCAAACAAATATGGAAAGAATACATGGACACAATGTTTAGAACCTGGAAAACAAGAAAAAGAAGTTTGTGAATTATACGATATTCAAACATGGACGGAAAAAGGATGGACCAAATTACAAAGGGTGATTCGTCATAAATTAGCACCTCATAAAAAAATGGTGCGAATATTAACACATACGGGAATGGTAGATGTTACAGATGACCATTCATTAATATTGAATTCAGGTGAAGAAATATCTCCAAAAGATGTAAAAGTTGGCACTGAATTACTACATTGTCCACTTTTAGAAAAAGTGGAGCAAAAAGAAAACCCTATAAATATGAATATTACAAAAACAAAACTATTCAAAACCATGCTTGATGCGTCGTTTTACACAAATTATTTGAATAGTTGTCATATAAATTTTGCCATATCGTATTTTCAAGATGAGGTATGTATTACTACAGACGAACTTTCATTATTACACTCTTGTCAGGTTATTTCAATGAAAGAAATCCCATATGAAGGATATGTATATGATTTGACAACCGAAAATCATCATTTCGCCGCAGGAATTGGAAATATGATTGTTCATAACACGGATTCTGTATTCTTTACATTCAATCTACAAACGCCCGATGGAAAACCTATTCGTGGCAAAGACGCGTTAGAAATAACGATTGAGTTAGCCCAAGAGGCTGGTCATTTGGCGTCCAAGTTTTTGAAAGGTCCACATGATTTAGAATATGAAAAAACATTCATGCCGTTTTGTTTGTTGTCCAAAAAGAGATATGTCGGAATGCTCTATGAACACGACCCGGACAAGGGTAAGCGCAAAGAAATGGGTATTGTCTTGAAACGCCGAGATAATGCGCCTATAGTAAAGGATATTTATGGCGGGATCATTGATATTTTGATGAAGGAAAAAGATATTGTCAAGGCAAAAGAGTTTTTGCGTCATTGTTTGAAAAATATTGTCGAGGAGAAATACCCAATTGAAAAATTAATCATCACCAAATCTTTGCGTAGTGGTTACAAAAATCCTCAACAAATCGCACACAAAGTATTGGCTGACAGGATCACTGCGCGCGATCCGGGGAACAAACCAGGACCGGGCGATCGGATTCCTTTTGTATATATCCACAATGCGGACAAAAAGGCATTACAAGGCGAAAAAATAGAAACACCTAGTTTTATCCGCGACAACAAGATAAAAATAGATTATTCGTTTTATATTACGAACCAAATCATGAAACCCGTACAACAAGTGTTTGCGCTAGTTCTTGAAAAGATGTGGATCATGGACGGTAAAAAAGGAAAAGTCGATAAATTAAATATGGAAATCAAAAAATTAAAAAAGACGGTCGATCCGGAAAAATTAGATGATAAAATAGAGTCTTTGAAAAACAAGGAAGTCAAGGCGCTCTTGTTTGATGAGTTTCTACGCGAATCCAATAATCAAAAAGAAGGTAACGCGGTTGTCACGAGTTTCTTTAAGAAAAAATAGTAGTCGTCGCTTGGTTATTTGCATTGGCGTAGTCGTCTTCGCGTTTTATTCTTTCTTTTGGGTATTTTTCTTTTCTTCATAGTTTTTCTTTTGAATGTCTTCTTGTTTTTTCTGCGGGTCATTACTTGTTTTTTTGGAGATTTTTTGCCTCCTTTTTTTCCCGAAAAGAAAGAAAAATATGAACCACCTTTTTCTTTTTCTGGTGTAACGTTCGCATTTGATAATGATGATGATGTCGCACTCTCTTGTGGTTGTTGTTGTATTCCTATTATTTGATTAATTTCTACTTCAATATCCTCTGCTTGACGTTTTAATTCAGCCATTTGTTGTTGGTAAATCGGTGATTCTACTGTAGTTCCACTACGCAAAGCCATACCTTTTAATTCATTTCGTTGTCTAATATTTTCATTCATTTTTTTTTGAATACCTTCCAGATTTTTTTCAAATTGTTCCAATTTTTCTGCTTCTGGATCCGTTACATCGGTAGTTGTGAAACTAAATATATTTGAAAAAGCAGTATAACATAGCGTAGATATATTTGAAATAAAATTAGTTACACCCAAAAATAGATTGTCTGGGTCATCACAATTGTTTATCTTATTACACTCCTCTACACTGACTAAGTTATTTTCGGTGTCATCACAATCCTGTACACCTCGGAATACGTTGTTGAAATTATCTTCATCAAAAATATCTTCATTAAATCCTATAATAACTCCTGAAGGTATGTTGTTATCTTGCGGAAATTCTTGAGAAGTAAATATGGAGGTTATATTATTTTCGCCGATTATATCAATACCAATATCAAAATCACTTTTTACTTTTTTACCTTTACCAGATGTTTCATTAGATTTATCAGGAGATGTATCTGTAGAAGAATTCGTATTTGATTCCTCACTACGTTTTTTATCTCTTAATCTTTTTTGTGCGGTTTTTGTCGGTGACTCAAATTTCTCTCTTGTTTCTTCATAAAAAGTTTTATAAATTTGTAGTTTACTTTCCAAAACAGAATATTTAGTATTTGTATTCATTTTTGAGTTTATTAATTTTTTATCATTTGTCATATTATACGGGCTGTTTTCATCTCTTATAAATTCTTGATGCCTCAATATAAATTTTAATAAATTAATATTTTCTTTAACGATACACTTATCTTTGTATTTATTTGTTTCATCTGGTCCAATTTCTGCGATTTTATCATATAATGTTTTACATAAATATAGATAATCATCTTTATTAATAACAACATCAGTTGAATAATTATCCTTAACAAACCCATCAATATTATATTTGGTAAAAAAAATACGAAACAACCCAAGTATATTATTATATAAATGAAGGCAATATCTTTTTACTTTATCGCCACCTATACTCGTAATTAATGTGCTTAAAAAAGTAAATACAATTTGTTTACGCAGGTCGTCTGAATATTTTGCACCAGTCATTCCACATTCAATCAGTTTTTCTTCTATAGACGACATAAAACGCACTCCTAGCTCAATATTACTATCTATATTATTATTATAAACAAGCGGTTTACGAGGATTATACATGAAAATATTTTCAAAACGAGTATTAAAATCATTCAATAATTTAGTAAATGATGATCTATATTCATCTATTTCAGCAATATAATTTTGAATATTAAAATTTCCCAAATAGTAAAATGTAGAACTATCAAAACTACCATCTTGTTTTAAACCGTTATTGTTAATAAAATTTTTAAAATCACTAAAAACTAGATCAAGACCAGAAATTTTTTGATCTATAAATTTATTCACAAAGTTATCTATAATTGTTATATCTAGAGGGAGTGTTTTTAAATCATTCAATAATTCTAATTGATTATTAAAATAATTTGGTTTATTTGAGATACCTAAAATTTTTTCTCTATATATTTCCTCAATAGGTTGTCCAATATTTTTTGATTTAAAAAATTCCACATTTCTGTGGGTAGAAAGAAATCCCAATCCAGTCCCTGCGAATGTAGATTGTTTTTGACAAGTAGATAAACCAGTGATAAAAGTTGCTCTTAAATTACAACATTCATCAATTGACAATACATTCACTGTATCATCGGTTAAATAAGACAACATATTTGCGGCTTCAATTGATACACCGTCTCCGCACGTTTTTCCCCATAAAATATGACAGTTTTTCATGAAAGGATCATTCTCATTTTCAAATACCATATTTGGATTACCAAAATTTGTTCTTATACAACCTCTTTTTGGATAACCGTATAATTGATACGTAACCTCATTTGCAATAATTGGTCCGTATTGTATAGAATAAGTAGGTTTATTGTTTTTATTATCATAAAACATGTGTAGCAATAATAAGTCTTCTTCTTTTACTGTATGTAATTTATTTAAAAAATTTTGTATTTTTGTAGCTTCATCCAGAATACCACCTGGAGGTATTTTTTTTTCAAAATATGGTTTTATTATTTTAAAAATATCATTAATCTCATTTTTTCGGATAAAAATAGAAAACGCATTTGGTAAATAATTTGGATAAAACCTCAATAAAGGTAAATCATATTTTTGACTAGTTTTAAAACGTTGTATTAATTCATTTTTATCTGCGTTTAATTCACTCACATCATCATAAATATCTCCAATACCTATATCAGGTTGACCCGGATTATCAAACCTAGTAGTTACTTTTGCTTTATACATTTTAGCCAAGGTAACACTATTATCCCATTCTTGACCTCTATGTGTTTCAATAATAGTATTTGGAATAGGTCCAGTAGTGTGAATGTCTGGTTGAGAATCACTCAAATATTTCTGTAAATTTATCATATATTTTTCGATATTTACCGTCGTTCTTTCAAAATGTGTAATCGTTCTATTCTTATGTGTTACTGTATTTGATTTAATATTTTTTTCCATTTCTTCAACTATTTTTGTTTGTGATCTATTATATCCTTGATAACTAAAACTAAAATCAACAAAAATCCCGTTTATATATGATTCTCCTTCTTTATTTGTGTCACAATACATTATAAGCGGATTTGTTTCTTCACCTTTACGAACTAAATCATGATCTCCATCACCTAATTCATTATCAACATTCCCTTTTACAATATTTTGTAAAATATCTGTATCTGTAATTTGATATATATGCTGATTCTGTGTTGTAGCTTGTGTATTATTTGATGGATTTATAATTGTATTTATATATGTACTTATATTATCTGATAGTGTTGGTATATTTCCTGTTGGTATATTTTCTTTGACTGTTTCCATATTTTCTGCCACTGTTTCCATATTATCATCACTCATTTTAATTTAAAATATATATATCCCTATATTTTAAATTTCTCTCTTTACCCTAAATCCAAAAAATAAAAATCACAACAAATATATATAACAAATGAAACTTTTTAGTGATATATCTAATTTCAAGAATGTTTCCGATTATTTACCGATTTTAAATGGTATTTTATTCGTGGAAACATTCATCATTTTTTTCACTCTACACAATGTTTTTCGTTCAAAAAAACTCACTTTTTGGTATCAAAAATTCCAATTGTCCGCGGTTTTAGCCGATGTCTCTATCGTATTTTTAGTCATTATATTAACGCGTTTCTTGTATCCGTTTTTCTTTTCCCATTTTTCTCTCATACTCTTCATTTTATTAGCCCTTTTTCTTCAAATCACACATGATATTCTCTTTTATAAATTCTTTACATGGGTACCTCGCGGAATAAACGCAATGCTAGATGTTTTTAAGGATTATGCCACTGAAATAAGACAGAAAGCCATTATAGGTGATAGTATGATTATGATTTTTTCTTGTTTATTGGCATCACATTTTGCCACCTATAGTTTCAATATGAATATCATCAATTTGATTTTTACCTTGTATTTTATTCCATACGTATTGTTTATTAAATATTAAAATATTACACCCTTGGTAATTTAAAACGGCGTTTTAAATTACCGAGGGTGTAAATACTCATCTGTCTAATAAGTTCACGCGTCATCCCTTCTAATTCAAATAAATATAAAAAATAAATATAAATATAAATATAAATATATTCGTTTAATACTATTTATAATAATATTTTTGTAATTCATGTTGATTTCTTTATATGAGTTAATCGCCAAATATAACATAAAATTAAAAGGTATATTACATGTAGGTGCACACGATTGTGAAGAAATAAGCGATTATGAAGTGTTTTTACCAAGAAATAAAATTTTATGGATAGAAGCATTAAAAGATAAAGTGGATTCTTGTATACAAAGATATCCGGATTTATTGATTGAACAAGCGGTTGTATCTGATAAATATGAAACCGTTAAATTTAATATATCAAATAGCACAATGTCATCATCTATATTTGATCTAGGTTTACATGAAAATTATTATCCACATATTAATTATGTAGAATCCTTTTATACAGATACAAAAATGTTAAAAGATATTATTTACAAATATGATATTCATTATAATTTTTTAAGTTTAGATATTCAAGGTGCTGAATTAAATGCCTTAAAAGGTATGGATGATTATTTAGACAAAGTAGAATATATTTATACAGAGGTGAATTGTGATTATGTTTATAAAGGTTGTCCACTTATCGATGAAATTGATGAATATTTAAAAAAATTCAATTTTGAGCGCGTTGAAACAGTATGGAAAAATGGTTGTAAATGGGGTGACGCGTTTTATATTAACAGAAGATATACACAAGTAACCATATTCGGCACATGTCGTTTCAAAAAAGTAGATTACAATACGAATTTAAATGAAATGATTAGTTATACTCATACTACAAAGGAAGTATTACAACTCATCAGTTTTTTAAAAGGTGAAATCGTGATTCCGCCGCCATACAATACCTTGTGTTTTAGAACAGCAATTGATAAAAGTATTGGTATAAATATGGATAATCATTATAAATGTAAATTTGATAATAGTCAAGTTTTTATTATAGAACTTTGTTCTCGTAAGAAATATATACATAATAATTACATATTACATCATATTTGTGTCGATAAACGCATGACAATTTTTAATAATAATACACCTAGACATATTTTGGACAGTTATACAATTGAAACTCAAAGTGACGAAGAAATCGAAAATGATATAGTAGAAATTCAAAAAATATTATATCCAAGAAAAGTGGTTATTGTATCACATTATAATTCAAAATTAAACGGCGAATTTATTGACTCTCGCAACAATTTGGTTTGTCTATTAGATAAGATTTGCCAAAAACACAATATTTCTTTTATTAACCCACGCGAGGCACTTGGTCAATATACTCAAGAACAAGTCATGTCTGATAATTTAGGTCATTATACGGAATTTGGACTCTGCGAATTCGGAAAGTATATGAACAATTATATAAAATCTATTATTTAATATCTATTTTTATACCTTTGCACATTTAAAACGCCGAGTTTTACATATGCTTTATAAATAATTCTTTTTCTTTCTTGTTCTATTTGATGGATTTTTAACAAACTTTTCACTTCTGTTATAAGTTCCTTTAATTATATTTTCATATTTTAGCCGTTAAGTCGGCGTTTTAAATGTGCAAAGGTGTAAAATGACAAATACGTTTATATTTATTACATAATAATAACATGCGAATAAAACATGTTATTATATATTTAGATCCTATAATTATTTTGTATATATCCTTCAAACACAATATCATTCGAGGACGGGTCTATATATGGTAAATTATATACGATTTCATTATATAAACCTGCGGTTCCAGATTGACGATTATTATTTAATAAACTCTGGATCAAGTTTTCAGTAATATTTGATAAATTATTTATAAGAGAATCATCTGTAGCAGGATCTTCATTTGCGTTGGTTTGTAGCGTTGTTCCTCCAGAGGATTCACTCTGGTCCATTGAATTATCCAATGGAGTTTCTTGTTCATCATTTTCTTCTTCTTTTGTCTCTTCGCCATCATGGTTATCATCTTGTTGATTTCTATTAGGCGATGATCTTCGAGTTGTATTTATTTCTTGAATAAGCGGTTGAGTTCTTGGTAGATAATTTCGGATATCATATCGACACACCGGACATCTCACGTGATTTCTAAACCATGATGTCAGACTCTCATGATTAAATATATGTCCACACCCCAAAATTTGAGTTACATTATCAGCATCATCAAAATTTTCTAATGTTATAGGACAACTCGAATTCAAAGGATTTTCTATATTTGAATACAAGACACGCCGAGTTCCGTTGTTTATTTGATCACGAGTTGGATATACTGGTACTGTATCATAAAAATTCAATAAAAAATCTCCTAGACCCAATCCAGTAGTTGTTCTTGTAGAAGGTATAGTCCTATTATTTGATTGACCACCATATAAACGTTGGAATACATTTGGAATAGTGCTACTTCTTCTATCATATCCAGTGGACCGATTCGCACTATGAAATATATCATGAATATTATCATACAAATTTTCACCATTGTCAGTTCTTCTTCTTTGTCGTCGCGTATTTTCAGTATCATCGCCGGGTCCACGACTACTTCTAGATCTTATTCTATTACGTTCTCTATCTATATCTCTGTTTATATTTCTATTGTCACTCATATCAGAAACACCCGTTATACTATTGATTATATTTCTTAATTCACTTATATTTTCATACATTAAATCAATATCTTCATACATCATATTTATGTCATGAATTGTTTGATTATACATTTCTAGGTAAATATTCAATATAAAACGATCATTATTATTTAATAAATTCAAACGATTCAATCTTCTACCATAAAAATCTCTTTCTGACATTTATTATTAAATAACAAAAAAATACATTTAAACGTATTTTAAAGTTAATATATAATTACAAGTTATAATAATGAATTTTGAAATTTACGAAAATAAAGGACTTACTGGCCTTACGAATTTAGGTAACACGTGTTTTATAAATTCATGTATGCAAATATTGTCTCATACATATGAATTGAATGAATTTTTAAAAAAAGAGGGTGGGTCATATTATAAAAGACGTTTAAAAAATATTTATGAATCCGCATTATTGGTAGAGTGGGATAATTTGAGGTCTCTAATGTGGGAAACCAATTGTATAATTAGTCCAGGAAAATTCATTAAAACTATACAAAAATTAGCACAAATCAAAAAAATGGATATGTTTACAGGATACAATCAAAATGATTTACCTGAATTTTTATTATTTGTTGTTGATTGTTTTCATACGGGTTTATCTAGAGAAGTAAATATGTCGATCAACGGTGAAGTCGTGAATAAAACAGATAAATTGGCGGTCCAATGTTTTGATATGATTAAAAATATGTATTCTAAAGAATATTCTGAAGTATGGAATATGTTTTATGGTATACATGTATCACAAATAAAAGATTTAGTAAGTGATGAAATTTTAGCATGTGTGCCCGAGCCATTTTTTATGATTGATTTGTCAATACCACCAGATATGAAATCGCCTACTCTAATAGATTGTTTTAATCATTATGTAAAAGGCGAAACCCTTGATGGAGAAAACTCGTGGTACAATGAAAATACAAAAATGAAACAAAATGTTCAAAAAGAAATAGTGTATTGGAGTTTACCCAGTATTTTAGTGATTGATATAAAACGTTTTAATTCAGATAATCGTAAGAATCAAATTATGGTTTCATTTCCTTTAGAAAATTTAGATTTACATGAATATGTAATCGGATATAAAAAAGAATCATATATTTATGATTTATATGGTATTTGTAATCATAGTGGAGTATCACAGGGAGGACATTATACCGCATTTATTAAAAATGCAAATGGTAAATGGTATCATTTTAATGATCAATTTGTAACAGAAATTACGAATTTAAATGAATTAATCACTCCAAAAGCATATTGTTTATTCTACCGAAAAAAAACTATTCAATAATATTATGGAGGTAACTACAAGTTCAACGATTAAACCAGAAAATATGTATAACTATATAAATTCTTTTTTTATGAATCCGGTGATACTTGGCATATTTGTGTTGGTGATTGTTTTATATTTTATATTTTTTTTAAGTTTAGGAAAAAATAATAACTCAAGTATATTTAATAGTAATCCAGATATGTCATCTTTACCCAGTTCATCATCTAATTCTTTAGAAGAAGGTATTTTCAGCTCAATTGGTTTAGGGTCTAATACATCATCGGGGCCAGCTAGTACTTCATTGTCAAGGACCACTATAAATAATTCATCATCAACCTCTTCATTTATTACAAACTTTCTTACTGTAATCATTTTGATTATTTTCATTATTTTATTATTGATTAACGGTCTTCAATATTACTTCGGGGTTGATATTATTGCGAAATTAAAAGATTTATTTGGTCAAAATCCGCAAATAGATATTAAAGTTGTAGAAAAAGATAAACCAGACGGTGATAAAAAAATATTTCCAAAAATTAGAAAACCAGTTTTAAAAGAAGAAGTATTTAATATTCCTGGTAATTATTTTAATTATGATGATGCTAAAACCTTATGTCAGGCACAGGGAGCGCGTTTAGCGACATATAATGAAGTAGAAGACGCATATAACAATGGAGCAGAGTGGTGTAATTATGGTTGGTCCGATGGTCAAATGGCACTTTTCCCTACTCAAAAAACAACTTATGACGGATTACAAAAAATTAAGGGTCATGAAAACGACTGCGGTCGTCCAGGTGTAAATGGAGGATATATGGCAAATCCTGAAATCCAATATGGCGTAAATTGTTATGGATACAAACCAAAAATGACAAAAGAAGAAGAAGAGCTAATGAATACAAGCACACCTTATCCAAAAACGGAAAAAGATTTAGAAATGGAGCGACGTGTGAATTACTGGAAAACCAAATTAGATGAAATATTGGTTTCACCTTTTAATTATAACACCTGGAGTCGGGTTTAAAATTATTATTTAACCTGAAAATTATATAAAAATAAATGTAGTATATAAAAATATGGATTTGGAAATATTTGAAAAAAAATATTTTTCTCAAAATGGAGAAGATGGTATTACGATGAAATTAATAGAATTAATTTACGATAATAATGATGATAAATTTTATGTTGAATTTGGTGTTGAAAATGGTAATGAATGTAATACCAGAATACTAAGAGAAAAATATAAATGGAATGGTTTACAAATGGATGGAAATCATGAAAATGATATAATTAATTTAAGAAAAGAATTTATTACAAAAGAAAATATAGTAGAATTATTTGTAAAATATAATGTTCCGAAACATATAAATTTATTATCCGTTGACATTGATTTTAACGATTTTTATTGTTTAAATGAAATATTAAAAAATTATACATGTGACATAATTATTTGTGAATATAACGCAACACATAATCCAGATGAAGATAACATAATTGTATATGATAAAAATGGTTCTTGGGATGCCACTAATTATTTCGGTGCGTCACTATTATCTTTTGACAAACTAGCAAAAAAATATAATTATTCATTGATATATTGTAATGAAAACGGTGTTAATTGTTTTTTTATTCATAATGATATCATAAAACAAAAAAATTTAGAATTTAAAAATTTTGGAGATATTACAAAAATATATAGATCTCCAAGATATGGTCCTGGTCCAAAAGGGGGTCACCGTCAAGATGATCATAATAGAAAATATATAAAATTTGAAGAAGCGATTATGCTTTAAATATTTTTGTATAAATTTTTTCATTCATTTTAATCAAAAATAAAAATTGATTTCCCTTTTTTTCAATGTGATAAAGGTAATTAAATTTATGCCAAGATCAAAAGTTTTAGAAAAACAAAAAGAAAACATGTCCACCAATCAAGAAACGCAAACATACCAAGAAAGCCTGGAAACAAAAGAATCTATTAAAAAGACAGAAGAACCACCAGATAAAAATATATTACACACAGTTTATGAATATATTATAAGCGCTGTAAATACAATCGTCCCAGTATTGAAATGGTTGTATTTTATATCCAAAGTATACATCATATGGATTACCATACATTACATATCATGTCAATTATACGTCCATTATTGTGTTCCAAGTGGAATCACTGGCTACTTGTTGTCGCCATTCCTGGTGTCGTCCCCCCAATGTAAAGCATTACGCTGGGCCTTTTATAACGGTGGAAATATTATTGACAATATGTGGAATTATTTAGGAGTATGGGCTTCGACGCAATTGTTGAAAATCGAATGAATTACTAATAAAATTAAAATATTGTAATATATATTATGGATAGTGGTGAAATTTTGGTTTATATAATTTTGTTTATACTATTTATTGCCTTAATTGTCGTGTTTATGAAATTGATTAAAAAAAGAAATGGCTTCACAAATAGGAAAGAGAGTTATAAACAAATGTCCTACTTATAAATTATGATATAAACGAAAAATAAAATATATATTCTATTTATATTTTATTTAGTAAAATATTATTTAAAGAAAACTGTATTACTTAAATTACACATAATAGATGCTAACTGCCAGACAAGAACAAATATTACGTGAGCCTATAGAAATTACAAGACATTTCAAAAAATGGAGTATGAATGAAATCAATCGTCTTCATAATGAATACGAAATAAAAGAACTAACTATAAGGCAAATCGCAAAATTACATGGGCGCACATATTTATCCATCTTACATAAATTGACAAGCGAGGGATTAATCAGTGAAAACTGGGAAAGCGCACGGGGATTTTATGAAACAACGGATTAGATTACACTAGACTAGACCAATCTGAAGTGGTAATTACATGTTTTTCCGGGTATGATTGCGTTTTTTCACTCCGGTTGACTCCGCATCTTTCATATGTTGTCGTTTTTTTCTACTTGTTTTTTTATTATTCTTCACTTGTAACAATTCAAGTAATTTATCATATAGATCGTCTTGAATGACCTCGTCATGATTGATTTCTTCATAATCGCGTTTCTTATTATGATTCGCACCAGCAGATAATAAACTCATTGGTACTGCTATATGATTCATATGTTCGGTATCGGTAATCGCACCGCCAGTCATTTCTTGAAATTTGTTAAATAATGGGGGTAATACGCCATAATTATGATTATCACCGCCACCCGTTATCATATATTGATTCATTAATGTATATACATATTGTATATATAATTTTATTTTTACTTTAGCGAAATAAACTAAAGTAAAAATGTTAGTTTTGACTACTGTTCGAATTCGTATTTGAAAACCGTTTCAATTCTTGTACAGTCTTGAATTCACGATGATCTTTCAAATAATTCACGATTTTTTTCACCTGTTCTTCGTTCGATATGATTTCGCCTAAACTCTTTTCCACATATTTAAAACTCAACGGGTTAGATACTTTATTTGTCACGAATTTCAGTTTACCATCACTGATTTGAATATTCGCATTGTTTAAATTATTTCGTTCAGCATAAGTATACAAAGATTTAGACAATTCGGCCCTTTGTTCTCTCAATTGGTTTAAATTATCATTTAAAATTTTGATTTTATTATCCAAAGATACCCATTTTTGTATGTTTTGTTCAAATGACATATTTATATAAGTTAATAAAAAATTATCAATAATTCAAGGTTTTCATGTTTTCAACCACATACACATACTTGTCCGACTATTTCGCGCCCGGTTAAAATACTCGATTTCATGATATACTTTTTGATTTATTTCCAAAGCAATATCCCTGAATTTAATCAAATTAGACAATATTCGATTCTTTTCTTCGATCAATTCTTTTCTTACCATAGGTTGTTGTCGATTGATTTCCTGGTAAATCAAAAAAAGACGATTTTTATCCAACAAAAATTTGGTTCTAAATTTCTTTACAATCGCAAATACATTGTGGGAATATATATTTGAATAGCGACTGCGAATGATTTCCGGAATAATAAACTGATTTGTGTCTTTAATTTCTTCTACTTTTTTTTGTACCGATTCTACGAATTCACCCACTTCTTCTATTAATTTGTCATCTCTCATCAACAACACTTTTCCTGACAAAAATTCACATGTGCTTTCTAATTTATCAAATTGATAGGCGGATGTTTTGTGTGCACCAGCTTTCGCATCCAATTTCAAATAAGTGATTAGCGCCAACATAAAAGAATTAAAAGCGGTTAGTGCGGATACAATGGTTGACCCGTATTCATAAAATCCAAGCGTTATACTCAAAACCGTACAGGCAGATGATATAAAAATCGTGGGCAACATTATAAAGTAAAGACATTGCTCGCAATACGTTTTGGATTCTACATATAGTATTTTTTGACCCTTCAAATAAAGAGCAATTAAATCCAGAGTGATTGAATTATATGCGCGCTTTCCAATAAATGCGTCATTGATTGTTTCTGAAAACTTGGAAAAACTATTTAAAAATTTCATTTCATCTCGTATATAATTTGAATTTTCTAAATAGGTGACTTCATTATTTGAAACGTCCAAAAAATGATACAATAATTCGGTTTCTTCTATATTTATAGAGACGTATTCTTCTACATCATTATTTGTGTCATTTTCATCGGTTTTGTGATTTTCTTCTTTTTCTTCACCCTCTTCTCCACTTCTGAAAAAATATTTATTTAAACTACCTGATCGTTTTATAGGGTCTTTACCTTCTCTTGTTTTATTGATTGAATTTACTTTTGATGTCATTATTTTATATAATATATTTATTTATAATATATTTATTTATAATATATTTATTTATAATATATTTATTTTATATTATATAATATAATAAAATGCTATTGTCAAAACGTATGAATTATACACCATTGAATCATTTAGCGACGAAAAAAAATAAATCAAATCGTGTTATTCTTTTTACAAATGTGCGTGATGAAAAAAACATGAAAGAATGGGTCACACATCATTTACTTTTAAATTTCGACATGATTTATATTTTTGATCATAAATCAATTGTCCCATTAAAAAACGAGTTTCATAATTTCAGTAAAAGAGTTGTTATTGAAAGAGGCGCATGGAATAATCCAGTGAAAATGCCTTTGATGAAACGTGCAGTTACTATAGCAAAACAACATGGATATGATTGGATGTTATATTTAGACGCGGATGAGTTTCTGGTATTGAACAAATTCACGGGAGTCAAACATTTGTTAAATACTTATAATTTTGCGCATTCTTTAAGTATAAATTGGTTAATGTTTGGAACAAATAATCATATTAAAGAGCCACGTGGTCTTATTTTAGAAAATTATACCAAATCTGAATTATATTTAGACAAACATGTCAAAACATTTGTTCGCCCCGAATACGTAGTGAATGTTACAAATCCGCATTATTTTGTTCTCGCATTTCCTAGAAGAATGTTGTCGTTGAATTTAAAAAACAATACAAATCAACCCTTTTTCAATGAATGGCGTATCGAATATTACAATGCGGGCGCCTATATTGCCCACCATGTGTATCAATCAGAGGAAACCTATATGAATCGTAAAATAAAATTACCCACGGATGATTCTGGTGGAAAGCGTAAATATGATAGTGGAATCCATAAACGTTACAATACAGTCGAGAATCTTGATGTCAAAAATAAATACGTATCACGAATAAAAAAAATTATAGGTTTTTATTACCATAAAAATAATATGATTACGAATAATACAAATACCGCATTATAATATAACACGATATATCATGTTATATTATTTTATATATAGTCAATGTGTGGCGCGTTTATTTACGACCCATTTTACGACTTTTCATGCGTCTTCCGTAACTTTGCTGTAGTGCCAATAATCCAAATGGGACAGCTGCTTGACTTAATACACTTCCCATGAATCCGCCTCTTCTTCTTCTTGATCCACCCTTTTGTGTGGCTTCTGGAGCTGTTTGAGGTGTGGTAGTTGCTGGAGGTGGGGATAATGATGCTGGTGATGTAACACCTGGGTGTTGTAAATTTACAAGTTGATTACCATATGGTGAAGGTCCAGATCCTCTAAAAACATTATCCCATTGGGTATTTCCGTTACCATATTGTGATAAAACATATGGTGCTGCGCCTTCACTACCACCAGCAGCATAGGTTGATGGATTTAAAGGGGCTACTGCTCCGCCTGCTTGAGAACGAGCTCCTGGTTTTCCAGGAACACGATATATTCTGCGACTTTTTCTACTTTTATTATGACGTTTTCCTTTGTGACCTCTTCTTCTTCGTGATGCCATTATATATTTAAAAAAGAAAATAATAATTATTTTGATATTATTTTGATAATAAATTGTTATTACGCAAAATTAAAAAAAGTAAAATTAATATTACTAAAATCATTATAAAAATAAGAATGATGAGAGAAACAATGATATAAATGTAGGGTTTAAATTCAAACAAGACAAGTTCCATAATAGGTTTACAAAAATTCCGTATTTCGTATTTAATATTCTCTTTTTTTAACATTTCTAAACATTCTTTAACTATGCTATTAGTATTTTTCATAAATATTCAAGATAAAAAAAATGCTCTTTTTTTCCCATTTGTTTCCATTTCGTTTTACTTTTTGTAATTTTTTCTAATACAAACATAATGGAAAATCATATATTTGAGCCAAATAAAGATTTTGTCTTTTCAAATATTTCTTTAGGACAACCAACGACTATACAAGGAGGTGCTTATTTTACTAAAATATTATATAAAGACAAACCTTTTTTCATAGAAACACCTAAATCTTTGACTAAACAAGGATTTGTCAAAAATGGGAAAAAAATGTTTTGCGATTTAATGTTTGATAATACCAATGAAGAATTTATCAACTGGGTTGAAAATTTAGAAACAAAATGTCAACAGTTGATTCACGATAAAGGCGACGAATGGTTTCAAAATAAATTAGAAATGAATGATATCGAGACAGCATTTACATCTACGCTTCGTATATACAAATCTGGAAAATATTACTTGATGCGGGTGAATGTAAAAATGAATTATAATACAAACATACCTTTAGTAAAAATATACAATGAGAGTGAAGTACCATTAAATATTGATGATATTAAGAGTGATACCAATATTATTTCCATTATTGAAATTCAGGGGATTAAATTCACCAGTCGTAATTTTCAAGTAGAGTTGGAAATGAAACAGGCAATGGTATTGAATACTTATGAAATGTTTGAAAGTTGTTTGATTAAAAGAAATCCTGGTACGAAACCAGTGATTGAAACCAAAATAAACAATTTAGAAGAAATGCCAGTTATTTACAAATCAACTTTTGTTGATCCACTTTCTGTTGATCGAAATATGGAAGAAATGTTGAATGATTCAAGTAAATCCTTGATTTCCATAAATACTGATGGCGATCCTTCTTTAGAAGAATTTACACCAGATATTGAAAATGATGCTTTAGAAGAAAATCATTATAGTGAAATAATTAGTCAAGATATTGAAAAAGAGAATGATAAAAAACAAAAGAATGATATTAAAGAAAATGTTGATGCTTTAAATATAAACAGCGGTATAGATTTAGATAAAAATAATAAAAAATTAGAACAAACAAATATTCAATTAAACATGGAAGAAAAAGAAACACCAGATCAAGTTAAAAATGGAAATGATGATATAAATATTGAATTTGTCTCTCATACTGATATGGACAACGACGAATTAAAGGAAATGAATGATATTAATTTTGATATTGATACTTTAGAACCAATGAAACTTAAAAAACCAAACGAGTTTTATTATGAAATATATAAAAAAGCAAAAGAAAAGGCAAAACAAGCAAAAAAAGATATGCTTATTGCGTATTTAGAAGCAAAGAATATTAAGAAAACTTATATGTTGGATGATTTAGAAGATGATAGTGATAGTGATATTAGTTTAGAAAGTGATTTAGATTTAGAAAATGATGAAAATGAATATTTTAATAATGAAAATTAAAATGAAAATGAAAAGAATAATTAAGGACAATTCATCATTTACAAAATTTTAATTCAAGTAATTAAACTGTATTTAAAAAAATATTTTATCATTAATTTTATATAATGAAGAATCCTTTTTCTTTTTTGAACGAATTTTGGAAAAAACATGGTGTAGGCGCTATTGTTATTCTTATAGTATTAGCATATGCTGTTCATTTATTTGCTAACTATCTATCCAATAAGTCATCATATGGATCTGAAAAATTTGGCGAGTCACCAAAAAAAGCATATGGTACAGGTAAAGAACGACCTCAACAACAACCATCTGGACCAACCCCAGCACAAGAAGGTAGTAATGAAATGTATTCATCCGTAAATGGTGTACCAACTCCTTCTATAGGTGTTCCAACATCATGTGCTCAACAAAGTATTCAAAATCCTTCTGAATTATTACCAAAGGATACCAACAGTGAATGGGCGCAATTAAATCCTTCAGGAAAAGGTGAATTAGCAAATATCAATTTATTAAAGGCTGGATACCATATTGGTATTGACACAATTGGCCAAACATTAAGAAATGCCAATTTACAAATCCGATCTGAACCACCAAATCCACAATTATATGTTGGACCATGGAATCTTTCAACCATTGAGCCAGATTTCATGAGACCACCACTTGAAATTGGTGCCACTAATATGCAATAAAATTCAGATCTTTTTGTAATTTAGATTTGAGATATTGAGAGAATGCCGATTTCTCTCAATATCATACTATCATAAAAATAGTATTTATATAATACATATACAAATGCTTGGATTGGATAAACATAGTATTTTCTTATACATTATTATATTTTTTATTCTATTTATTTGTTTAAAAATATATAATGAATCAGATGTATTTAATTTGAAATGTATTATTTCAGGAGTCGATGGAAATAAATATTGTGTGAGAGAAAGGGAAAAAGTCAATGACGCCGCAGATCTTTTAGCAAATGTTACAAATAAATGTAAAGAATTCGTAAAATATATGAAAGATAAATATCCAAATGACCCAAAAGTTAAAAAATTAGTAGAGGGTTTTAATCCAAAAAAAATAAATGAAACATTACCAACAAGCGAATTAACTGCTTATAGTGAAAACAAAGGAGAGAAATTAGCCTTTTGTTTAAACCGTACGAAAAATAGTACTACATTGATTGATTTAAATACATTGACATTTGTTGCTTTACATGAATTATCACACATTATGACAACATCAGTGGGTCATAAACAAGAATTTTGGCAAAATTTCAAGTTTGTATTGGAAAATGCGAAAAAAGCAGGGATCTATAATCCGGTTGATTATAAGAAAAAGCCTCAACAATACTGTGGCATGACCATTACTGATAACCCTTACTATGACTTGTAAAACACACTAAACCGATATATTTGTTTATTTTTAGATCAAATTATAAAAATATACAAAATTTAAGACTTATCCACGAGCACTTCTTTAGCAACTGTTCGAATAATTTTATTATAATTTTTCATAGCCTTTTCTTTATCTGTATCGCATAAACTCTGATCAATCAACTTGGTATATAGGTCACTCTTTTTATGATTCGGGTCTTTGTATTCAGGGTTGGCTTTTGCCCAAAGATTCATTTGTTTGATATTTTTGTGTTCAATCGCCTTAATGGCCTTTATCATTTGCTGATTATCCTCGTCCTTATGCCACGCATCGTTGTTTTTAATATGAATCACCTCCCTTTTTAAATCACTACAGTGAATCGGTCTTTTGCTTATATCTAATTTATTTAATCCTTTCACTAAAATATTACTAATCCCACCACAATAACCAAGAGGTCCAAAATTTTCAAAGTCGGTTAGGGTTAAAATGAGCGATTCCAAGAAATCGCTTAAATTTAACGCATCTTTACAGGTCTCATTCAAGAATACATTAAGGTTAAATTTATTATTTGTAGTGTTATTGATAATGTTATTATTTGTAGTATTCCCCATATTATCCTTCATTAATTCAATAATTTGCTTTTGGAATTCCTGATTTTGCTTAAGTAATTCAACAATTGTGTTTTTCATATCTATTTCTAATTCATTATTATTGTTAATTTCATGATCAATTTGTAATTCTACATCTGGTTTTTTTTCAGGTTCCTTTTTTTCAGTAAAAATCTTATTATCTGTAGTTTGAAAACAATTTTTTTTATGATTCCATAAGCTTGAATGATGTTTATACGATTTACCACAATTACAATTGTAATTTTTATTTTCGGCATTTTCGGGAGCCAAGTATGTAGTATTTTGTAGTATTTGTAGTATTTTTGAATTTTTTTCATGTTTAGGTGTAAGTAGATGTTTATCATAATTACTCTTTTTACACGTATTAAAGTCACAAAATTCGCAATTATATTTTATGGCATTTTTGGCATTTTCAGGAGCCTTTATTGTAGTCATTTTGTAGTATATTATACTACAAGAAAAAAGCCTAAACCCTTTTTCTTAAAAAATATAAAATTTATGCTCACAAAATTATGCTCTCACACATTTTTCCGGGAAAATTCCACGAGAGCTTTATGCTGTAAAACGACATAAAAAACAGTGATTTTCATCAAAATACTGGCATTTTTGAAAAATGGACATACCAAAAATGTCCATTTTTACTTTTTCTGAATTTCTTTTGTTGAAATTTGAAATTTTTAATAACTAGATTCTTCGGAAAATCTATTAATATTTGTATGTTTTATATAAAAATTATTATCGTAGTTATTTGTAATGTATATTTTGAATATATATAAAAATTAATTGATAAAGAATGTAAATGTTATTTATGTTATTCTTATTCTTATGCTGGTTTACGAGTGTACAAAGTATAAATTATCTTACAAAAAATCAGTGGAATTATATCAAACATATTTTAAAACATCCAAAAAGCACACATACTATGATAAATACATGTAATGAAATTATATTTCAACATTATAAATATTATGCGTACAATATGGCATATGATTTCAAAACAACATATTATAGAAAATGTCAACATATACCATTGAATGAATTAAAACTTTATGCCTCACGAGGATTATTAAATGCGATATCGATGTATAATAGCTCAATGCCATTTTCATTTTCAAAATATGCGTCAATATACATAAAAGGAGAATTATATTATGGCATGTCAGAAATGCATCCACTGACATTATTACCAATATCAAAAAGAATCAATAAACAGTGGAGAACCCAAAATCTAGTCTTGTATAAAAAAATGACCAATACAAAGTTTATGAGTAATTATGACTATTATGATGGTTTGTATAAAAGCACTCAAATAAATACCGATATATTCGTGAATAAATACAAGGAATTACTCGAATTGTGGAATATCATAAATCACTTGGACGATGAATACAAAAAATTAATGAAATATAAGTATAATTTTTATTTTCAAAAAATAAGGTCAAATAAAGAAATTGGTGATTTACTTGGATATTCAAGTGAAACAATTAGAAAAAAAATAAATAAAATTAAAACTTGTTTGTATAATGAAAATAAGAATAATAATTAGTGTATTTATATAAATAAAAATACTTTATTTATATATATAATAGAATGGCAACACCAAAACAAAATTCCATATACAAGGTAAATATATTAAATATTGAAAATAAGGTAGAATCCATCCATGTATTTTATGGGAATGTATATAAAAATAATGTAAATCTAGAAGAGTTATTCAAAAAAGATCCAAAAAATGAGTTATTTTTCGACAATGTATCATACATTTTCAATGATGACGAGCTAAGAAAAATCATTGCCGATAAAATACCTGTATATTTTTCATTTCAACAATTACACATCGATGATAATATTTTATCCATAAAAATAAAAGTAACAGATGAATTAAATACGTCTCATGAAAAATATCAAAAATATCCCATTTCACTCAGCGAGCTCTATTTATTTGGACTTGTAGAAACCAGTTTGAACCCAACCAATATATATTCGGCATTAACAAATAAAAAACAAGAAATCACGAAACAAACGTTGGATTTGGTATTGTTAAATATAGTGGATAATCCTGAATTTGATATACCCGAAAAATCTACCTACACATATGATGACATACTTTCTCTCGATTTAACTGGACAGACCTTTTTAATAACAAGGAATTTAGGACAATCACACTTACTCATTCCCGACGAATACCCTTATATTGGTAACCCATATCTTGTTAAATCATACAATGATACTATAGAAAAACAAGTTCGAAAATCTATGTTGTCTTTAAATACTCTTTTATTAATGAATACGGGTCTAATATACAATAACAATATTTATATCTGCTTGGCAAATGATGTGTTGGAATATAATAAAACACGCGGTTTAAACCAGGAAACGGCGATTAAGATATATTACCCAAACCTACTTAAAGACGACATTATTTCTCTCGACACATTAAATTCAAAAAGAGAATTGTTAATAGATAAAAGTAAAGATTTGTTTCATGATGATGTATTTGATAATTTTAAAAATGTAGACATGTTTTATGATATATACAAAGAGAGAACAAATGAATTGAAATATAAAACAGCTGGAATTCATTATATAAAAGTCATGGTAAAGCCCACGTATGATATAAAAATCCATTTAGATGTCATATTCAAACTGATTCATGCGGATATGACAAAACCTTTGATAAAGTTTAATCCATCTTTAAAACAAGAAAATATTTATCGTTTGTATACAGATAAAATAAGTATAGATGGACGAAAAATACCATATTTATCAAGGGCAACTATTTTTAAATTAATGAAAAGTATTGGAAAAACCAAATCAGTCAATGTATACATTGAATATAAAATCGGAAAAAAACAACATATTATGTTGTGCGAATTTGATGAATATGGTAATGTTTTTATAGAAGGCGAGTTTGAAAAAGCAACAACTATGGCAGATATTGAATCATTGATCAAAAAAATGGTAAACCCAATTATAGACGATGTAAAAACATATATTGAAAAAAGCGGATATAGTATTAATTATTTTGAAGGTTTTACAGATAAGAATGTAGAAATCAAACATCTCAATTATGAAACCACTATTGAAATTGAACGATCTATTAATTTGGATAAATTAAAAGCATGTCTCTCAAGTATTTTTGTAATTGAAAGCACCAATTTGAAAACCGGTATTGAAATGCGATTTAAAAGAGTATCCAATTTTAGTAAAACCAATAGTCAAGAGGCATTTATTATTGAAAAACAAAAACAAAAATATACCCTCCTTGAAATTATCGAAGGTTTGATGGAAAATTATAAAATGTCTGAAAATGACGCAAAAGAATTATTACAAAAAGTGGCAAATGAACTAGAAGTTGTTAGGGGTGTTAGAAAATCAGAAATTGAAATTAAAAATAATCCAGGATTTAAAACAAGAATTGAATTAAATAAAAACACTGGTGTGATTACCATTTCGGTAAATGGTATTAATAATATTGAATACTTGAATAATATTCCTATATATTTGGATACATTGATCCGATTAACTCAAGATATGAAATCTACGAATTATCCTGTAAAACAAATTAAAAATAATTGTAGTGGTAGTGAATTGAAAACCGAAATTATTCTCAAACATTTTGAAAAAGATGAAATGGACCAGCAAAAAATGTTTGATTTAAGCTCTGCCAGCTCAAAAATATCATCAGCATCCGTTGGTGATAGTGAATATAAACCATATATTACCGCATTTAATGAAGAGGAGGACGAAGAATATAACGAAGAAAAAAAGGAACGAATTAAAACCGCATTTGACTTGTTTTATGGTGATAATAGTGAATCTGGCGATGAAGAGGACGCAAACTTTTCAGGAGGACAAAGTAGTTCCAAGACAAGGTCATCGTCTTCGGAAATATTTAAGGAAGGCGAAATTTTGGATTTTGACATACTAGAGGATGACTCTGGTGAAGAGAATAAAATTGTGATTGGTGATCCAATTTATCCTGGTGTTGACGACGATGATATTGAAGATATTGAAAAAAATGTAATTGAATTGGACGGAATGAGTTTAAAAAACCCCAATATATTTGAACAAAAATTACAACAATATGATCCAACATTGTTTTTAACCAAAAAACAGGGTAAATTTAAACCATATTCACGAACATGTGCATCTAATTTGAGAAAACAACCTGTTTTACTTACGAAAGAAGAATTTCAAAAAATCAATAAAAACAAACCTGGATTTTTGAAACCAGAAGATGTGTTAAAATATGGAAGCGATCCGAAAAACCCCAATTATTATATTTGTCCTCGTTACTGGTGTTTAAAAACAAATACTCCGATTGATCCGTCTGAGCTGAAAGAAGTCCGTAATAAAAAAGGAGAACTAGTAAAAAAACATCCAACATGTGGGGAAGTTATTCCGAGAGACGCTACAAAAGTACCAAAGGGAGCATATATATATGAATTTTTTGACCCACAAGAGCACGGAACCCAAGAAAAATATATACAACATTACCCCGGTTTCATGAAGGAGGGTTTACATCCAGATGATTTATGTATCCCGTGTTGTTTTAAAAAATGGAATACAAAAGAACACGTGAGTAAAAAGGCAAAATGTGAGAAACAAATGGAGGTGGAAGAAAGCATTCCAGTATCTGATGAAGAATCCGACTTGGAAGAAAACGAAAATGAAGAAGAAGCGCGAAATATCGTAAAATCTAGACAAAATATAGGAATTACCCAAAATTTACCAGATTATAGTGAAAGTCAAGTATCGGACGAGCAAATAATAAAACCTGGTCCTGGTAAAGAAAAGGAAGATTTTTACATAAAGGGGCAAGAAAAAGTACCATTGGATCCGGGTCGTTGGGGATATTTACCAATAAGCATTCAGCATTTTTTACATGAAGACAATTCAAAATGTCAAAACCAAGGTCAAAATAAACAAAACGTGAGATATATTCATAGCTGTTTATTAAGACACGGCGTTGAATTCAGTGAAAATCAGTCCTTTATTGCTTGTATTGCGGACATGATGTTTTATATTGATTCAAAACGTATTCCAACAATTAAAGAAATGAGAGAGCTTATTCTTTCATCTTTGTCAATAGACGATTTTTTGACATATCAAAACGGAAACCTATATATTGATTTTGATGTAGAACCATTTAATATTAGTCAACAATTAGTTGAAACATATATGAATTCAAAAATTTATCAAGCTACCAAAAATAATTTAGATTTTTTTTATAAAATAGTATCTTCTTTTGAAAATTTTAAAGCGTTTTTAATGGATAATACCGTGAATATAGATTACACTTATTTGTGGGACATTATTTGTAGACCTAACCCAAATCTGTTTTCTGCGGGAATAAATTTAATCATATTAGAAGTAGATACTAAAGACCTTACTGAATCTGTTAATTTAATTTGTCCAACAAACCATTATTCGAGTGAAATATTTGACCATAGAAAATATACTTATTTAATTGTAAAAAGTGGAAATTATTACGAGCCGATTTATTCGTATAAAAATGTAAATAAGAAATTAACCATTATTAAAAAATTCAGTGAGCTGAATCCAGAATTACCAGCAAATATCCGAAACTTGTTTAAAAAAATAATAAAACCATACATTCATACAATGTGTAAACCTTTGAATAGTATGCCTTTTCAATATAAATTTTCTAGGGAAAACTTACTCAACAATGTCATTACTAATTTACAAAAAATAAAATATACTATAATGAAACAAATTATTAATTATGAAGGGAAAGTGATTGGTGTAATTGCGTCTAATGATACGTCTATCGGGTTTATACCATGTTATCCGTCATCTATTAATAATAATTATGATTTTTTTTTACTCAGTAAAGATATATTCACCGACTACAAAAATACCATTCGTTTTTTAAAAGAACTATACAAGTCAAGCAAAAAGGTAATTTTGTGTAATCCATTGTACAAAGTAGTTGATAAAAATAAAATGGTGGTTGGAATATTAACCGAAACTAATAATTTTGTCGGATTAAATGAATACATAAATGTGAATGATACATTGGAAGATTCTTTAACTATAATTGAAGGGAGCGACATTTATAAAATAGATAATAAAACAATATTATCAGATAAGGTAGACGATGAACGAATTGAAACTATACAAAGAATTAAAATGGAGACAAACTTGTATAATTCTTTTAGAAATACAATTCGAATACTATTAAATGATTATAAAAATATCAAACAAAGAGAGAAAATAGAAAAAGAAGCAAATTCTCCATACATTTTGTATAATGATCAGTTGGACAGTATTTCTGATCAATTGAAAAAACTAGTCGGCAATAAAGTATTGTTTACAGAGGATTATAATATAGGAGTTATAAATAAAAAATCCGATATATCTGCTTGTATGACAAATGCTGCGAATAAATGTTTATTAAAAAATTCTTGTATTACAAACTCGCAAAATAATATATGTCAACTGGTGATTCCAAAATACAATTTAATAAACAAATCAAACAATAATGAAGAATATTATTATGATAAAATGGCAGATGAAATTATTCGCTACAATAGAATAAAATCATTCATGTTTGATCCGCAAACTTATTTGTCATTTAATAATTTGGGGTATAATTTAACTAACAATGAAGTAGTGATGATACAATCATTATTGACAAGTGAATATTTTGATACCCTTGTGCCAGCAGTATTAAACAAATATGTAAAATATAATAATTATGATAGTGTTGAACCGCAAATGACCCAAGTATATGATAATCGAATTCAATTAAATGATACAAATATTAATATTGATGCCGATAACGAATTTGTTGAATATGTGCCCAAAATGAAAGATAAAATAACATCGGGGGTGTGGAAAAAATCATTCCCATCGTCATATAGTGAGTTGACTTATGAGAATGGCTTTTATTTGTTGATTGATATCATTAAAAAGGCGACATCCCAAAACTTGACCACAAACCAAATCAGACTTGATTTACTACATGAATACGCTTCTTATTTTAAACAAAATGGTGATTATGAAAACAAAATGTTAGATGTATTGGCTTTGGAAGGGAAAAAAATACTGGTACAACAGGTGCGAGAAAAATTAATTACCTTTACGAATTTTATTTATAATGGGGATTATTTTATTTCCAATTTGGATGTTTGTTTGATTTTACAAAAATATAAAATCCCGTCGTTTTTTATTTCTACGAAACCAATATGTCAAAATAAATACACGAATAATGCGTATGTAATATACGGTGAAACAAATGACAAGTTTTGTTTTATCGTAACATCGCCATTGACACGCGGTGAAAAGACATCGACCTATAAATTAGTTCAAAATGACCAGCGCAAAATATTTATTGAGAAAAGTGTTCTTCGTGGTGAGGGACTCGACAATGTAGATGAGGCACTTGACAACAGACAATCAATGAGTGAGTTTTTAAATATATTCAATAAAAAGGATTATTCTTTAAAAAACAAGGGTGCGGAAAAACCAAAGGTCAAACTAGTGATCGAAGAGGACAGCGATAACGAGATTGAAACGTAAAATATTATATAAATAATTAGGGTACATTTTTTAATTCTTCACGCGCAATAATTTCACATTTGTTTGAACACACGAATATCTTTTTCATAATATATACAATATCCTGAGTTGGTTTATCATATAGATATGTATCACATGTAACACATCTAAAATCCAATGAACGAATAACTTTAAACACAGGTTGCATCATGGGTCTATGTTCAACATTAAACTCATGAATAATGTCTTGTATTTCTTTTGGTAATAATAATATTTTTGATAATATATTTTCCATGTTAGTTTTATTCAATTGATTTGTATTTTATCTATAAAAATCAATTTTTATTATATTATTATATTGCGTTAAAAGTTCTAAAATATTCCATTGTTTTTTGAATACCCGTTTCCAAGTCAATCACTGGTTTGAATCCTAGTTTTTCCCACGCTAATTTAATATCTGGTTTTCTTTGTTTTGGATCATTTTCAGTGGATGGCAAATAATCCACTTTTAATTCAGCACCACTTATTTTCTCAAAAATATTGACCAATTCATTCAATGTAAATTCACAATTCGGATTACCTAGATTCACCGGTCCGTATTCGTTACTCGCCATCATGGAAATTAACCCTTCAATAAGGTCATCTACATAACAAAAACTTCGGGTTTGGAAACCATCACCATATATTTTGAGATTTTCATTCTTCATGATTTGATTTATGAAATTTGTAATCACGCGTCCATCATTTAAATCCATATATGGACCATACGTATTGAATAAACGCACAATTTTCACATTCATGTCAAACTTTTTACGATATTCGTAAAGTAATGTCTCTGCTACACGTTTTCCTTCGTCATAACAACTTCTTTCTCCAACGGTATTGACATTACCATAATAGCCTTCAGGTTGTGGATGAACCAATGGGTCTCCATAAATTTCGGATGTAGAAGTAAATAAAACCTTTGCCCCGTGCTTTTTTGCCAAATCCAAGACATTCTTGGTTCCCACAAAAGAAGTCATAAGTGTTTCAATGGAATTCGCCTTGTATTTATCTGGACTGGCAATACACGCCAAATGATATATTTCATCTACTTTGGGTAAAAATATTTTATTTGTAATATCAAAATTGACAAATTTGAAATTCGCATTTCCAACAAATTCCTCAATATTAGCCATTTTACCAGTAATCAAATTATCCATACAAACCACCTTGTTCACAGGATTTTCCAATAGTTTCTTGCAAATATGACGACCTAAAAACCCGGCACCACCGGTCACCAATATATAAGACGATGCGCAATCCTTTACATTTGTGCGATTTATATCATGTAACCAATCTCGCTCTGGTCTGTCGTAATTTTCATTTCTATCTAAATTTGCCTGTAAAATATAAGAAGGAATACCATTTTGTATTAATTGACTATACATTGAATTCGTGTCTTTGGGAAAACATGTGCCGCCATAACCTCTTTTATAATTATATCCGGGACAAGTCATATGACTCGCACCAATACGATGATCTAATTTAACATAATTGATGACACTATTATAATTAATACCCAATTTTTCTGCCAAATCATAAATCTCGTTAAAATAACCTACTTTGGTCGATAAAAATGTGTTTCTGATTAATTTATTCATTTCCATTTCTTTATTGGTTCCAAACTGAATATCATCATGTTTTATACTCTTGTGTTTAAAAGCACTATCAATTAACTGACGAATCAAAACTCGGTATTGCATTTCTTTATCAAATGTACAATTTTCATAAATTCCAAATAACCAATGCTTGTTGTTGATAAAATCATCTTTCCAGTTTTGCTCGGTTAAAAATTCGGGCATAAAAAATACTTTATGTGAATCACAATATCCGATTGGTACAGTAGAACGAATAATAATATAATCATGTTTCAAACGGGTCACATACATATCAATCAAATTGGTATAACACGATCCATCAATATTTGTTGGTGTCGGCAATGAGATGAAAACTAAATCTACGATTTTAACGGTTTCGTCCAAATCTAAATTCGGTGGCGAACATAATTCTGGAACGCAATCGTAGATGAAAAATTCAACATCGGCATTTTTTAATAAATAAGTAGCTTTTCCAACAAATCCGAACCCAATAAGTAAAACTTTCATATAATTTATAATAACGCATTTTGTTTATATTTGTTTTATTATAAATTATTATAATTCATCATTATCTGTATCATTTTCTACGATTTCACCTTCAGAATCATCTTCATTTTCATCATCGTTAGTAGAAACACCATGAAACCGAATATACTCAACTGCGTTATGTAATGATGTGGTATCATTATTACGATTCATCGTACCAATAGAATCATCTGTATCAAATTCACCACTATAGCCAAACATTTCGTCATGGTTAATACTTGGAAGTTTTTTGAATACACTTTTGTCATATTTTTTATAAAAATTCATATGATTTTCATCATAATTATCAATCAAGACTTTGTTTTTATCATCACGTTTAAATAGTTTTCTCCCAAAATATGGATTGTATCGAACAAATAAATCGAATTTTTTTACCAATTTTTCATATGAATTTGTAATTTTTTCAGTTCCGACGAGATAAAATTTTGATAAATAATACAAATGTAAATACGGTCGCATAATTTCCACTAATTTATTTTTAGGGAAATTTTTGTGAATACACAAAATTTTATATTTTGGATTATTTGATTTCAATGTTTCAATCATAGAAACGACCGTATTATATAATATATTTGGACTGGTTGAATAGACATATCTTTTGATTGATTCTTCTCTTATTAATTGTTCATTGTCTTCCCTGAATATTTCAAGATCAAAATCTACATTGAAAAATTGTTGATACAAAACCGGCATCACAAAGGGGCGATTTTTCATGAAAAAATAAATATTATATAAAGTTGCCTTGTCAAATACAATATTGTTATACGGATTTTTTGGAGCCAATGGCTCACTGAAAAATAAATATGCGTTTGATAAATTATTATTCATTATATTCACCAAATCGCTTGCTGAAAATAAATACTTACAATTGTTTTGAAACAATACAAATACATTCGGATGTTTTTCATCAAGATCATTCATATATAGGTCACTTGATATTTGAACAACCGCTTTTTTGTATTTATATAATCTTGCGAAACGCATAAACGCAAAATGTGTTTTTTGAATTTTTGAAAAATAAGAAAAATATAAATCCTTTGTTTCGTCATTATAAAAGATATTTTCTATTACGTTGATTAGAAAAGTGAATTTATATTTAATAAAGCTTTTATAATCAAAATCTTTTTCTAATAAAACACGATATATATTAATTACATAACAATAAAGCTCAATATGAATAATTTGTTGTATTATATTCGTTGTTTCTATACTATACACTTTACGTAATAACTCACAAAAAAATGATGGATATTTTTCTTTTTCTGTATTTTTATCGATATTTATAAATGCTTTATTTGATACGTATTTATTTATAATTGAACAAAATGAACGCATATATTAAATAAAATCAAAATAATTATATAATATTAAATTCATATTTCTAATACATTTATATTATTAATATTTGTATATAGTAGATGAAAATAATACAAAATACGCCAAAAAAACAAAAAAAATGTTGTGAAACAAAAAAATGCTGCGATACAGAAAAATGCTGTGCTAATATAGAATGGTCATTTGGTTATTTAATAGGTGAAACCGTTTCTTGTTTTATAAATTTATGTCTCCGGTTTGTAAATAATGCGAATAAAGGGTTTGCGTATTGTAATAAACCGAATTATTCCAATATGAAGAGACATTCAATGTTGTAATTTTACAGTAAAAAATAATAAAAACACAAAGATTTTTATTATTTACATATTTTTATTTTTTTTATTTTTAACCTAGAGCCTAAAATCCTGGATTATAATCATCATCGTGACCTAAATCACTTGCTTTAATATTGACGACATTATTCTCAATCACCAATTTATTTTTACTACATTTATCATCATCATTTTCCAGACCACCAAACACATCATCAATAATCTTGTTGGTGTCTTCTTCTTCATATTGAATGGTATCCTCCAATTTACGCATTTCGTCCAAATCAAGCACCACTTGGAATGCGTTGGTTCCAAATAAACCTTCTTGACCACACATCACATTGGCCGATACACCGCGCATGATATCCAATTCCGCATGTCTTGCCGCCTTCAAGAATTGTTCTGGTGTTTCTTCAAAGGATGCCTTCGCAATTGGACCAATATTGTCATTGTTAATACCGTGTCTAAATATCGAAATCATCTTGTTGGTAAATGTCATTCTATCACACAACATTGCCATGTGATGATAATTAATATAGGTGCCATCAAATTCAATCACTTCTGCCAATTCATTATAAATAGTTTGTCGGGCTGCCTCAATACCAAAGATTTCGTATATTTCAACAATATCATTACTAAAGGTGCGTTTCGCATCGATGTAATCAAGAGCCAATACATCCAAGATGTTTGTTCCAATGGTATCCAAAACCCATATATCTTGTTTCTTGTATACACCCGATGTTTCCACCAAATTGTCCTTGATCTTACGAAGAATTACCTTGTTGATATTTTTAACACCGCGTATTACTATATTGTGTAATATTTGGTCTTGGAAATTCTTCAATATATAAATTTGGTCAGACTGGTCAAGCGGATTGACTTTGCTTTTATTTTGTCCGATGGGTGCAATACCATTTTTTTCTGCTTTATTAACCACTGTATTCATGCGAATTCTAAACACTAATTTGTCCGCATTATAATCCGAATAGACGCATGCCACCTCATCGCCATAACTGTTTTTCAAGGTGAAATTCACGTCATCCATGGTAATATTTTTCTCCAACATGATTTCGGAATCCATCTCCATTCGTAGAATCCATTTTGATTTTTCATTGGTTTCTGGTTCAACCGATTTCTCCATACATTCATCCACCATTTGTTCAAATGATTGAAATTGTTCCATTGTCGTCTCGTCCTCGCTAATCAGTGTATTTAAATCATCTGGATCAAAACAAATATCAATGGATTTCACGATTTCTTCCATCTTGGTATGTTCCAACATATACATAATGGATTGCGCTTTTTCTCGGTCGGTTTGTTCTTCTGGTTTCATGTAAATGGTTAATGACGGATTTTTTGGTTCAGGTGATAAAGATAAGATTTCCTCTATTCTTGGCACACCACGAGTCACGTTAGATTTAGACGAGACCCCTGCGAAATGGAAAGTGTTCAGTGTCATCTGAGTTGTAGGCTCTCCAATGCTCTGCGCCGCAATCATTCCTACCATTTCACCCGGAGCAACAATTGCGCGCTTGTAATTCACCAGAATGTCTTCAAGTAATATGGTTAATGCCGCGCGATTAAATCGTTTCACTACCAATAATTCTTTTGGTGACAGATTGAAATAAAACAGGGTCTTGAATAAAAGGGTTGGTGGTGCGCAACGGATTTTTTCCAACTTTGAATAAGTGTTTTCAATCATTTCAAAGGCTTCCAAGGGTGTAATATCAACAATGGAATTCGCATTGATTTGCTGTTGTCCTTGAACATTATTGATTAAATGAGCAAATGCCACCGGTGTGCTTACAACACTATCGCCCTTGTTTTTGAATATTTTCTTGATGATTTCGTCACGTTGTTCAATCATGAAATCGGTGTAAAACTTACATTTTTCCTGGGTTTCTTTCATTTGTTTCTTATAACGAGTCATTACATTTTTCAAAAAGAATGACGACAATGTTTTCATTTTGTCCTTGTCCTCGGGAATATTAAAGTGAGCATAAATATCTTGAATACTCATATTCACCAAAGGTATTCCTTGGTTTTCAACCTTTACTGGATCAATATTATCATCACCATAAGAGAATTGAACCACTTTACCTTTATTTGTGCGAACCGTCATGTCATAATTTACCATAAGATCTTCCAAACCTTTGATAAGTCTTCTTTGAATATAACCTGTCGTGGACGTCTTAACCGCAGTGTCAATTAAACCAACACGACCACCCATGGCGTGAAAGAACAATTCTTGTGGTGATAAACCATTAATATAAGAACTTTCAACAAAACCACGAGCACTTGGGGTGTCGTCGTATTTCGTGTAATGCGGTAATGTTCTGTGTTCAAAACCGTAAGGAATACGTTTACCATCTACGTTTTGTTGTCCCAAACAAGAAATCATTTGAGAAATATTTAAATCACTGCCTTTGGAACCGGCATTCACCATGATGACAAAACGATTGTCTTTATCCAATGATTTTAAACCGATTTTACCAGCCTCGGAGGATGCTTGATTCAGTATATTATTGACTTGTGTCTCGAATTCTTCTTGATTCGTCTTACCTGTATTGTTTTCAAAAACACCAATTTGTGTTTGGTCAATCAAACTCTTGACATCATTCTTTTTCTCACTAATGACTTTAATAATTGCCTGATTTGTTTTTTCATCAGATATCAAATCACTAATACCAACACTATAGGAACTGGATTTCATGTATTCGGTAATGATATTTTGTAAATCATCTATGAAATTTGCCGAAGCGAAATTACCGAAATCATTACAAATACGATGGATAAGACCCTTTGAGCCACCGCCCAAAATATCCTTTTCCATTTGACCACGAATATATTGACCGTTTCTTATTTCCAAGACATTATTTGATGTTTTCGCATCCTCTTTGTCGCCAAATAATTTGGTCTTGAAACCTAATGTCAGTGGTGGTAATATTTGGGATAATATATCAAAATTTGTAATGATATCTCCCTTGTCTAATAACGCATATTCGTTCACGCGTTGAAACATCATTAATATATTCATCGCCTCGCGTGGCGTGAACTTGATGCTTTCCCTCGTGAAACGATTTGATCCAAGCATGGAATCTTGAAAGATACCAATGATTGGTTTGTTGTTCGCAGGACTGATTATTTGATATGGCACTGCTGCCAAATGTTTCAATTCTGCGTCCGATTCGGCGTCTTGAGCCATGTGTAAATTCATCTCCATGAATATCCTCAAGGTTTCCCAAGAGGGTGGACTGTATCTTAAGCAAACTCAGGATGGTTAATCCTTCACTGTTCACCAACACCCGTTCAGTCTCTGAATGCCCTCCATATCCTACCATAACGGATTTAGGAAGTAACACTGCGGATTGCCCAATCCTTTACATTTTTACCTTTGGATACGACTATTAATCGTGTTCCTCACAAGCGTTTCCGTAAGTGAGTGGTAGTAAAGGCTCTAAGGGGTTTCCCGCAACAAGGTATTTCGCAAATAAATCAATAAATTCCTGAGGTATTTCCATATCATTTTCTTTATGATAATCTAATAATTTTTTATAATGCTCTTCAATTTGAGGTACTAATATTTTACTATTTTTTGATAAGTTTTCTTTAGGAGATAAAGGCATTGTATTTCTCCAATTGAATGCTATTAATTGTTGTACAGGGTCATCTAAATCAAATTTTGAAATAGGAATAACATGGTCGATATGCCATTCTTTTCCTCTATTTTCAAGATTATAATTTTCATTATAATTTAAAATCCAATTCAGATAATCGCTTGAATTACAACCTAAATATTCAACTGTATGTTTCGTTTTATTTGTTAATGCGCTCCATATTCTTCCACGAACTATTCTTTTGAATTTTTCTTTTGGGTCATCTCTTTCACAATCTCTACATTTTAAACGATTGTATCTAAAACGACTATTATCTTTAATAAGATTACACCAACTACATTTTTTATTGCCTTCACCAATTTCTTCTAGTTTCTTTTTTTGTCGTTCTAAAACTTTATTATGTTTAAATGTAGATGCGTTTTGAATTAATTTTAAACGATGATCATTATCAGTATGATAATGATTTCGTCGTTTTTCATTAAGACAATCTTTACATATTTTTCGGCATTTATAAAATAATGAAACTGATTTTTCTTTATCGCAAAGATTACACTTCATTTGTAAATCATTATCAATTTCTAATACTTTATAGTTTTCCCTACATTTTAAATTACGACATTCTTTGCATATATTTCTATTTGGTATAAACTTATCTTCTAATTTTATTAGACCGCATTTTGAACAACATTTTTCTAAAGGTTTAGTATCTGTTACTTCCATATATATAATATATGTTACCTTTTTAAATTATTTTAAAATTATTATTTTCCTCATTCATCTATTTATTTATTCACTAGGAGGTATAACGCTTTTCACGCCTCCTTTTGGGGACAAGATAATTAACACTGTTTATCCCCGTCAAACGGTTGTTCTCCAAGGTTTCCCAGGGAGCCGGACTGTATCTTAAGCAAACTCAGGATGGTTAATCCTTCACTGTTCACCAACACCCGTTCAGTCTCTGAGTGCCCTCCATATCCTATCATAACGGATTTAGGAAGTAACACTGCGGATTGCCCAATCCTTTACATTATTACCATTGGATACGACTATTAATCGTGTTCCTTACAAGCGTTTCCGAAAGTAAGTGGTAGTAAAGGCTCTAAGGGGTTTCCCGCATCAAGGTGTTTCGCATCTTTATTATTTAAAAGACACTAGAGAGTTTCACACTTTTAATGCTCTCTGTTGCCGACGTTGACATAAAAATTTCATCAGCATTGTACGGTTTTGTCGAAGTATCCCCAAGGTTTCCCAAGGGGTCGGACTGTATCTCAAGCAAACTCCGGATGGCTAATCCTTCATAGTTCACCGATTTCCGTTCAGTCTCTGAATGCCTTCCATATCCTACCATAACGGATTTAGGAAGTAACACTGCGGATTGCCCAATCCTTTACATTATTACCATTGGATACGACTATTAATCGTGTTCCTTACAAGCGTTTCCGCAAGTAAGTGGTAGTAAAGGCTCTAAGGGGTTTCCCGCATCAAGAAATCTTGCCTCATAAGAGACTAGGGAGTTTCACACTTTTAATGCTCCCTGTTGCAAACACAAAATCTATCTGCTACATTCATTCTAAAAGTATCACCACGCTTCATAATACGCGCAATGTGACACATCATTGACATACGATGTAAAGTAGGTTGTCTGTTGAATAACACTGGATCACCATCCATCATGTGACGATGGACGATATCCCCGTTTTCCAAGACAATCGACTTTCGATCAACATATCGTAATGTAATAGAATCTCCATTTTTCTTCTCCAAAATTTTGGCACCAGGATGAATATCTGGACCATTTTGAACAAGCTTCATTAGAAATGCTCGATTCACATTATTTACGACAACCGGTTTCGTAATATTTTTCGCGATTTTCATAGGCACACCCAATTCGCGGATGGAAATATTCGGGTCAGCAGTAATAACCGAACGCGCACTGAAATCAACACGTTTTGCCATTAAGTTTCCCCTCATACGCCCACCTTTTCCATTCAAACGGTCCTTGATGGATTTCAAAGGACGTCCTGATCGTTGAGCAACTGACGCAATACCAGGAATTTTGTTATCAACTTGCGTGGCAACATAATATTGTAAGACGGTGGTCCAATCATCAATAATATTTTCCGGCGCATTGTTTTGTATTTTTTCCTGTAACGTCTTGTTGGTTTTGATAATATTGACTAAAATATGACTTAAATCGTCCTCACTGCGTTGTTGTGCGTCGTGTTTTACCGATGGTCTTACCGCAGGTGGTGGCACCGCCATGACTTGACATATCATCCAATCTGGACGAGACCATACAGGACTAAATCCCATGAAAGATACATCTTCGTCTGATATTCTTTTAAATATTTTCATTACCATTTCAGGGGTCAATTTAATAACCACCTCTTCTTCTTTCGTTTTCCATTCCGCGAAAATAGTTGCTAAACCTTCTTTACGAATTCGTGTTGCTTGTAAGCAGCCACAACCGTTTTCGGTATCTTCACCACATCGCTTAATTTTACTTGCTAAACTAAACACATATTTCCATCGACTATCGCCGGTTAATTTCAACGCTTGTTTGTATTTTTCTTTACTGATTAAAAGTTTGCTACACTTGAAACAAACGCAGCGTAATACTTTCAATATAGTATTTAAATATTGAATATAAAACACGGGTCGTGCTAATTCAATATGCCCAAAATAACCAGGAGTTTGCATATAGTCCAGACCATCTGTTGGACAGATCAGACCAGGTTCTAATACACCCATACGCGGGTCAAATAATCCGCCAATAATTGGTTTATTATTGACATAAGTGTCGCGCGAGGTGATTTCAGCAACGGATCCTTTACGTATTTCCTCTGGAGATAAAATACTAAATTGAATGCCGATAATCTTGGAACTATTTTGTGTAACTGTATTTATCTTTGTAGACGACATCTTAATATATTAATATAAATATTATTTAGATTGTTTAAAATCAATTTTATTTATTAAAATAATAGTTAAATTTATCTTTTTAAATCAAAATAATAATTATAAAAAAATTGATTTAAATTTTAGTAATACAAAAATATATAAACATTATACACAATGACCAAAGACTCAAAAGTTAAAACCGCTACTACTACCTCTAAAAAGGATAAATCCTCAACTAAATCTAAAAAGAGGGAGGAAATAAAGCAACGTAGAAAAAACAATGAATCATCTGACAGTGAAAGTGACAGTTATATTGAAACGGAGGATGATGAGGAAGAAGATGAAATCGACATTCCAGAATATCGCAAATTTATTTCAAAAATATTTCCATCAAAATATATGGATAAAAAAGTGAAAGACACGAATAAATTGAAAAAATTATGTGATGATATTATGAAGAACGATAAGAAAAAGAAGGAAAAACAAGAGCGCGATGAGGATGACGAATCCGAACAAGAAGATGCTGACGAGGAAGAAGAAAAGGAACAACCTAAAAAGAAATCACCTAAAAAGAAACCTGTTAAAAAGTATGGAAACAAATTAAAAAAACCAGCGAAATCTTTGAAACGAGATAAAAGCAAGAAAAATCTCAAAAAGGAGGATTCTGAAAGCGAAAGCGAAAACAATAGTGATGATTCTGAAGACGATGATGACGATGATGATAACGAAAAATCTGGATCAAACAAAGTCAATATTATCTTTACGATTGGTGGTCACGCGGATGAGGATGAAGAAAGTATTTGGGAAGACTATGATTCCGAGGAGGATGAAGATTATGATGAATCGGAAACCGAGGATGAAGATGAAAGTGTTTCAACGGATTCCTCAAGTGATGATGAGGATGACGATGATTATGATTCTGATGAGGATTATGTTGAAGAAGACGACGAATCAGAGGAAGAAGAGGAAGATGTTGTTGTTAAAAAATCCAAAAAATCATCGAAAAACCATGTCTTGAAAATTACCAATGAAAAGGAAACCAATGCCAATTCAGAAAATGAATCAAGTGAGGACGATGTTTTGAAACAATTAAAAGAATTACAAGGTAAAAACAAAAACAACAAAGCGATCTTGGATTGTATTGAAACCTATGAAGAAAAGGTCAAAGAAAATAAAAAGAAAAAGGCAAAGAAAGAAAAGAAACAAAAAGCGAAAAATTCGCGTATATTCAAACGCGTGATTCGTGACAAAAATACGATGAACGATTTCAAGTTTTTCGAAAAGTTGGAAACCGAGGAACAAAAGAAAATCATCAAAGAGGTGCGCGAAATTAATAAAATAAGTCGTGTTGAAAAACCATACCGAATGACATTGTTAGAATCCAATATACCAGCTGTATTTAAAGCATCCGCCATGAAAAAAATCGCATCACTGAGATACATGGAACCTGGAAGTGGCGAGTATTACAAAATCAAAAACTGGGTAGATACTTTTATGCGTATACCATTTGGCAAATATGAAACCCTACCAGTGAATATTAGTGATGGCGTGGAGGCATGCCACGAATTCATGGAAAAAGCACAAAAAACCCTAGATGACGCGGTATATGGATTAAACGATGCGAAAATGCAAATCATGCAAATGTTAGGACAACTTGTGACCAATCCAGAGGCAATTGGCAGTGCGATTGCTATTAAGGGACCCATGGGTACAGGCAAAACCTCTCTTGTAAAAGAAGGCATTAGTAAAATATTAAATCGTCCATTTTCATTTATTGCCCTTGGTGGTGCGACGGACAGTAGTTTCTTGGAGGGGCATTCCTATACATATGAAGGCAGTGTATGGGGTAAAATAGTTCAAATCATTATTGACAGTAAATGTATGAATCCAGTGATATATTTTGATGAATTGGATAAAATCAGTGATACGCCAAAAGGTGAGGAAATTGCCGGAATATTAACACATTTAACAGATACATCCCAAAACTCGCAATTCCACGACAAGTATTTCTCGGAAATTGATTTTGATTTGAGTAAATGTTTGTTTATATTCAGTTATAATGACGAGTCAAAGGTAAATCCAATCTTGCGAGATCGTATGTATAAAATTCAAACCAAAGGATACGATAAGAAGGAAAAGACGATTATTTCCACAAACTATTTACTGCCAAAAATAAGAGAACAAGTGAAATTCTCGAGTGAAGATATCGTCATACCTGATAATACAATTCATCATATTATTGAAGAATATTGTATGAAGGAAGACGGAGTGCGTAACTTGAAGCGTTGTCTAGAAATCATATATACCAAACTCAACTTATATCGCCTGATGAAACCAGGTACAAATTTGTTTGAACAAGAAATGTCATTAAAAGTAGAATTCCCAATGAGTGTCACCAATGATGTCGTAGATAAATTAATTAAAAAAGATAAAGATACGTTAAGTAAATCGTTATATGGTTTATATGTATAATAAACCACAACCACAACTACTAGTATTCGTCATTTATAATTTGTAATGTAAATAATATTTTTTTTACCAAAACGAAAAATAATATTATAGTATGTTATATGCAATCTAGATTTGATTTTGTATTTTCATATTGGGTATTTGTTTGGTTTTTATTATATCATTTCAAAATAGTATCATATAATCCCAAATTTGCCTTGGTAGTTGCGTTATTTGCGAATATAATAAAATTATTCACTATGATTTACTATAAAAATTCATTCATTTACATTGTTTTATTTATCCTGATTCAATTATGTATCAAAATATATCCTTTATGGACATTACGAAATATGCCCCTCGGTATTCCTGAAATAATTTCAACAATGATAGTATTCATTATCTTTAATTTTTGGTTGTGGTTGAACAATGAAAGTATTTTTCAATTAACGAAAAAAGGGCATGATGCTGTAAAGGAAAATAAAATAAATACACCTCTTATTTATTCCATCGACAAATATGTTACGCGGCTTTAAGTATATGAAAATAATTTAAATATTAAATATTTATTATTATTATACCCAATTATAATAATAAAGAATCACAAATGATGAATTCGGTAAGTAGCAGTGATTTCACACTATCGTCTCAATTATTGGAAAATGGAAATAGACGAGAAACAAATATATGTGATAATGAACTTTTACATTTGTACATATTTTCGACAACATTTTTAGTATCCATTGTCGGATTTTTAGTATATATGTTTGTTTTTGCTTAGATGCGATGTTTCTTTTCGCATAAATCTTTTAAATATGTATAGTCGTATCTTGACATAATTACTTAATTTAAATTTAAGTCTTTAAGTTATTTTTAAATAATAATTATTTGTGTAAAATTATTATTTGAAAATTTATGCTCTTAATATTCAGAATAAGGGACGTTATTACTTGACCTCGTTACAAGATAATTATATTGCGGAACCGTCATACAGGCACACCCAGTACTGTTGGAGTAAGCATTTGGGCAACATTCAGGTTTGAACTCGGTAGTCGCAAAGAAATCCAATTCGCCTTCTGGTAAAGGGATTGGTTGTTCTGGGCGATTCAAGATATTTTGAATAGCCTTATCTTTTTTCAAGTCGGTGGTCTTGGTGTAAGATAGGTTAGGAGTGAACCATGATGAGGTGTCAACAGGGACATCATTTGCTTTGGCAAATTGCGCATCTTTCATGGCGGTGAATGCTTCTTTTTTTCTGTCAGTAAATGCTTCGACTACTCTAGAAGCAGTGCTTTTAAAAATACTGTGAAAATCAGATGCTGAAACGGTACAAGTAGAGAATAACAAATGACCAAACATTATCCAAAATAAGACAATAATAACAAATAATGTTACTAAATTAATTTTTAATCCAGGTATAGCGATTTCCATTATTATATATAATTATAAGATAATTTTTATATATAAGATAATTTTTATTTAACTAAAATATACATTTTTATTTACAATTTGGATCTTTTTTTGGATCACATCCAAGAGCCGCAAAAGATTCTTTTCCAAGCGGAGCAAAATATCCTTCTTTTTGTCTGGAAATGACAAATTGAAATAATTTATAAATTAACCAAACTATAAATATGAAAAACAAAATATTAAAAATTTTTTTTCCAAAACTTGTCTTCTTGAACATATTTATAATATAGACATAGATTTTTATTAAAATATGATTCTAATAATTTTGTTCATTTTTAACTAAAACACTTGTCAATCAAAGAGTTATAATCTCCAATACTAATTCCATTCAAATAAAAAGTATTTTTATCGGTCAATAAATGGTATAATTTTTTAGAATTACCTAAAGAATCTTGATTTAAAATTTCCACTAAACCATAGACTTTTTCTCCATTTTTTAAAATATCTCCCAACTTTACGCAACTAATCTTTGATATTTTTCGATCTTTTAAATGAATATATGTGTATTCATCGAAGCCCGTATCAAATAACTTGTGTATATTTGTTTTGTCTAAATCTTTTTCCTTATATTCCGGATTATTTGTTTTCAAATAATCATTAATAACCAAATAATTGTCTTCGGTGATTTCATCCCAATCGCTAAATACATAATTCCCAATGGTAAATTCCTTACAAGTTGTATTTAAACAATAAATAATTGGCTCATTATAATTTTCAACCACTTTAGCATCTGGATGCTTACTTACAAAAATCCAAATGCCATTATGTCTTACACGATGCGATCCACTGACAATAACATCACCTAATTGATACATTTTATTATTTATTGCTAACAATTTTAATTTGGCAGTAACAATATTTTTATTATCACCTACTTGCCATAATTCATCTCCAACTTTTATTTCACTAATTTTTTTCATTGTTCTATCAGACATTTTCAACAGTGTGTTTTTATCAAAACAAATTCGTATTTTGGGTTTTGACGGAACTTTCGGAATTTTAAATCCACTTGTTTTGATGTGTAAAACTTGGGTTAAAAATACAAGAAAAATAGCCATCGATATAGAAACCGCACTAAATATAGCGGTTCCAGTAATTGCCATAGGCCATGTCACAGGAACTAACCATAAACTAATGATTACAGCAACCGCAGCAATTAATACATAAATAATTAATTGGACTAATGCTCCTAAAAAGGCTTTTAACGCATAATATGTACTTAAACTAGTATAAATGCCTGATGTAAGAACTGCTACCACTTTTTTAACAAGATCATTAAAACCAATAATCATTTTGGTGACTGGCACTGTAAAATTCATGATACGATTTAAAATCTCTTTAGTAATATTTGCCATATTTGTTCTAATATTTGATACAAGTATTCTTGAAGAATCAATTGAGCCACTCAAATCTCCATAAATAGAGGACAATGAAGATGTAAGAAAGGTCAATGGCTGAAGAGCAAATGAACTCATTGATACTAAAATACTTTGAATACAAAATGTAAAATTTTGTTGAGTAAAATCCGCAATACTCATATTTTCGGGTTTATTAATGAATCCTGCAAAAGGAATGACTGTTGGTTTACATCTTTGATTCGCCCAATCATCTTTGATTGGCTGTATATCTTTGATTGTTTTAAAATATAAAAAAATAAATATAGGTATAAGAAAATATACAAAACATAAAAATACATCACCACCATATTGATCAATAAATCCAATATTTTTGTATAAATTTTTTACAGTATTATATGAATCATTTAATGTATTGTCAGATGTATCATTTTTATTCATATTATTATCCATATATAAATGATGGATAATAATGTTTTTATTTTTATTTATTATATGAATTTATTATTTAAATTAATATATTTTAATATGCGATCTCATCATCTTCCCAATCCCAAAATATAAGTTTACCAATAGGTATTCGGTGGTTTGATGTAATCAAACAACTTAACCAGTCACTTGAAATGTCGTGTTGTTTTACAGCATCTGGATGTTGATCAACATATATAAATTTTTCGATTTCATCACAAAATACCATATGCTTTCCGGTGACATAAATATCACTACTTCCAACACCCATTTTTTCAAACTTGTATAAGTTGTTTTGATTTTCTAAATTATTTATTTTCATGATGGATTGTATTTTTATATCATTTTCCAAAACATCTCCTAAATCTAAATCTTTCATAAAACGTACCTGACCATTTTTTAATTTTATTTTTGTCTCTGGATGAAAACAAAGCGCCCTTACCATTTTACCAGGTGGACCATTCCAAGAACTTTGAATTGTCATCATACTACCATACATTATATACATTAAACTTACCATGGATCCAATTAATTTTCCCGCTAAATCTTTGATTGATATAATCAATTTTTGATAAGATACAACGATACTCATCAAAACTGAAAATATACCAGTTAAAATAGTTGTAGCAAATGTACGTACATTACTTAATACAGTTCTAATAGCATCAATATTTCCAACAAATTGATCTGCTAATGTAGATAATGTAGAGGTAATATAAGTCAATGGTTGAAGTAAATAACCCATATAATTTGTTTGCATATTTTGAATACAAAATACAAAGTCTTTTTCAATATTATCGGATAAAGGCATATAAATAGGGTTACATCTGTAATTCGCCCAATTAGCTTTAATATCAGTAATTGATACAAATAGAAACATGGTCAATGTAATTGTTATAAATCCAATAATAACAAATAATAATCTTGAGTTATCAAAAAAAGTAGGCATAGTTAAATATTATGTAGATATTATTTATATACTCTAACACTAAATAAATTATTTTCTTGATTTTCTTGATTTTCTTGATTTCCTGGATTTCCTGGATTTCCTGGATTTCCTGGATTTTCGACGACTACGACCACCAACAAGAGTGACCTTATCATATTTACTATTTGCGCTAGCTTGTAATATTGTAGAAGCATTACCAACAAATTGACCATTCACAGATTGAGACCCAGACATTTGATCATTATATGGTACAGGCATAGTTGGAATTACTACAGTTCCGGCACCACCTTTATGTTTTATTCTCCTATTTCTTTTTTTTCCGCCAACTTTTGATAATGAAGATAAAAGTTCACCATTTTGTTTACCAGCAACATATGCGCTTTCCATTGGAGTTCCAGCAAGCATACCTTTTACTTGTGGAGCAGGTAATACATTACTTATTTCTCCGTTTAAGTCTTGTGGGTTTAAAGTAGTACTATTTGACATATATATTATTATAATAAATTAAAATATAAAAATAAAAATATGAAAATAAATAAATGGACGATAAAGCAAGACTACAACTCCAAAAAATGATCAAAGCAAATAATGTGGAAGACCAAACAGAATTAATTCGGGAATTAAAACATAGTCATTTACTTCAAAATGATATAAATAATTTAATCATGTTAAAGGCAAAACATAGAAATAATCAAGATAAAATTAATGAAGAAGGTATGAGTGAATGCGGTTTTTTATTCACGTATTATACGGATATTTACAATAAAATCCGCAAAGATGAGATTGATTTGAAAATCCTAAATCAATTTTTGAATATATTAAGAAGAATTGAAGATGGAGAAATCGACCAACATGAAGGGTCTTTTATTATTGGAACACTACTCAAAGAATTGTATGTTGATAGTGCTTTGAGAAAAGCCGAAAAATTAAATCAAGATGAGCCCGAGATAATACAACCCCGTGAGGTGGTAAATATTTCATGGAAAGATTTCAAAAAAACCTTATAATTGATGCGATTTATACAATATATAATTATTTTATATTACAAAATTTAAAATAATTACTTACCGCGAATATTATTTACCGCGATTTTTTTTCAAACGATTTAAAATAAATTGATCGTTTACACGTTTTGTAGTTTCAGTGGGTGCGTTTTTCATACTCATTACCATGGTTGGTTTTAAAACAATTGGTATTTTTTTGTCATTTGATTCTTTATCATTAGTATCACTACTACTATCACTACTATTACTAAAACTTAAAGATGGTTTTAATTTTATGGATGATGATGATTTTTTGGATGATGATGATTTTTTGGAGGACGATGATTTTTTGGAGGATGATGATTTTTTGGAGGACGATGATTTTTTGGAGGACGATGATTTTTTGGATGATGATGGTTTTTTGAATGATGAATTTTCAAAAACAATTGGTTCTTCAAGAACAAGAGTATCTGACAATTTATTTGATGATTGTTTTTCTTTCACTGGTTCAATCACGGTTTCAATCACTGGTATTGGTGTTGCTATTTTTGTTTTTGATGACAATGATGATGTCCCAAAATCTATTGGTTTATTTACACTAGACGATTTTTTTAGCGAAGATACAGATGAACTCTTTTTTGGAGTAGTGTCTTTTTCTACAATAGAAACAATATCAGGCACGGGTAAAGAAACCCCTATTTCTTGTACAGGTGTTGTTGATTTTTTTAAAGAAGATGTTCCAAAATCAATGGGTTTACTCATGTCAATTGGTGTTCTTTGAGACAAAGGCGTTTTACGAACAGGCATTTTAAAAGATAATGATGAAGACGATGATTTTCTACTGGATGGCTTTCTAGTGGATGATTTTATAGTAGATACTTTTCTAGAGCTTCTGATTTTCATTGTTTTATTCGCAACTTTCATTTTTTCGCACTCTTTTGTAATGACATTTTTTCTGCTTCCATTTGGACAACGCACGCGTTTAATTTCTGATTTTATCTGACATTCTCCAGTTTTCCTGTTTTTACGTGTCCCGTTTATACAACGATGACTCACAATTTGCGATATTCTGATACAATCACCAGTTTTATTATTTCTTCTTGTTCCATTTTTACAACGCATATAATAGTATATATTATAGACATATTATTATTTTTAGAATTTCAAATCTAATTCAAAAATAATAATAAAAATAATAAATAAAAATGTCTAAATATGAAACACTACCTAAAACACTACTTGGTTTCTCTCTTTGACTCTATTTTCAAAAAGGTAAAAGGGTTTAAAATTATTATTATAATACATATATAACTTCATTTATAGGTATGTCTACCAAATCTTATAACAAATCAAAAACCACATTAGTGATTGTAGAATCGCCCGCCAAGTGCGCAAAAATAGAATCGTTTTTAGGCGCGAATTACAAGTGCGTGGCTAGTTTTGGTCATTTGCGAAAACTAGAATCACTGGACGATATTGACCAATATTTTAATATTAAATACAAAAATGATGAAAAAAAAGAAAAACAAATAGACAAGTTGAGGAGAGAAATATCACAAGCCCAAGAAGTAATATTAGCGACGGATGATGATCGCGAAGGTGAAGCGATAGCGTGGCATATTTGTTCTCTCTTTGATCTCCCCATTCAAACCACAAAAAGAATCATATTTCATGAAATAACAGAATCCGCCATTCAAAATGCCATGATGAATCCTAAAACATTAGATATGAATAAAGTGAATTCTCAACAAACACGCCAGGTGCTTGATTTGATGGTTGGTTTCAAAGTTTCACCCGTTTTATGGAAATATATTTCTAGCAATGGTTTGAGTGCTGGTAGATGCCAAACCCCTGCCCTAAAAATCATTTACGATAATCATACTGAAATCGCAAATCATCCTGGTAATACATTATACAACACGACTGGATATTTCAGCGGAGGGATTGCGTTTGAATTAAATAAGGAATACGAGAGCGAAACTACCATGTGCGAATTTTTGGAAAAGACTTGCGAACACGACCATGTATTTACCCGTAGTGATCCAAAAAAAGTATTTAAAGAACCACCCCAACCATTAACAACGTCCCGTATACAACAATTGGCGAGCAATGAATTACATATATCACCCAAGGAAACCATGAAATTATGTCAGACTTTATATGAGGAAGGCTATATTACTTACATGAGAACAGACAGTAAAAAATACAGTGCGGAATTTGTTGAAAATGTAAAAACCTATATTATACAAAATTATAATGATAAACGGTATATTCATAATGAAATTGACTCTTTAAAAAACAACATGAAGAGAGAAAATGACGATAACCCGAGTCCTCCTCCAGAAAAAACCAAATCCAAAACCAAAAAAACCAAAGGTACATCAAAAAAAGCAACGGAAGCCAGAACCGAAAACGAAGTGAAACCACAGGAAGCGCATGAGGCGATCCGTCCAACTCATTTAGAAATGAGAGAATTAGGCGATGACAATGAGAAAATCAAAGCAAGAGAGAAACGAATGTATAAACTGATTTGGGAAACCACACTAGAAAGTTGTATGGCTCCAGCTGAATATTATTCCATCACAGCAAACATTAGCGCGCCCATGGATGCTAAATATGCTCTCACCAGTGAATTACTAGATTTTATGGGATGGAAAATCGTTGCAAACGATAAATCATTGAAAGACGAAAAAGAAAACAAGACGTATCATCGTTTGAACCAGATAAAACAGGGGATTAGTGTAAAGTATAACAAAATAACATGTAAATTTGTATTGAAAAATCTAAAACAACATTACACCGAGGCGAAATTAGTACAATTATTAGAGGAAAAAGGTATTGGAAGACCATCAACATTTTCAATGATTGTCGATAAAATCCAGGACAAAGCATATGTGAAAAAAGAAGATATACCAGGAAAGCGCATTGTATGTAAGGATTTTGAATTGGAAGACGACACTATTAGTGAAACGGAAACGAGTCGTGAATTTGGGAATGAAAAGAACAAATTAGTCATACAACAAATGGGAGTCGTGGTCATGGAGTTTTTATATAAACATTTCAACGAATTATTCAATTATGAATACACGAGTGAAATGGAAACAATCTTGGATAAAATTAGCAAAGGTGAAAAAGTATGGACCGAATGTTGTAACACTTGTTTAGGTGAAATTGAGGGACTTATCGGAAAATTGAAAAATGTGGAAACAGAAAATACCCCTAAAAAAACTACCACAGGAAAACGCAGTGATAAATACGAAATACAAATAGATGATACTCATAGTTATATTATTGGAAAATACGGACCAGTGATTAAATGTACATTGGACCCTAAAAAAACGATGTTTCTCCCAGTGAAAAAAGATATCGATATTTCTATACTAGAAAACGGTGGATACAAATTACAAGACCTTGTTGACACCGCAGCGTGGACGGTTTCATCAAAAGGAGGTATTGGTGGAATCAATACAAATGTTCTTGGCACCTATGAGGACCAAGATCTCATTCTTAAAAAAGGTAAATTCGGTTTGTATGTGGAATGGGGTGAAAACACAAAATCCTTAAAAGTTTTTGGTAATCGCCCAATAGAAAACATTACATATAATGATGTGGTGAAAGTTATTGAAGAAACAACCCCAAACTCAACAAGTAATACGGTTCGTAACCTCACAGAGACAATAAGTATTCGCCGCGGTAAATTCGGGGATTATATTTTTTACAAGAATGAGAAAATGTTTAAACCGGAATTTTTCAAATTAAATGGTTTTCATGATGATTATAAATCATGCAATAAAAACCAACTCATTGCCTGGATCAATGATACATATCATATTTATTAGACCAACCAGGTGTTTGTAATTATAAATTATAAAATCTGAAAATTATATAATATTTTACTTTATATAATTATCATCATGAGAGAAAACAACCCCATATACAAAAAAAATAAAAAATATTTTTACTTTTATGGTGCGCTTATTATTTTTGCCCTGTATTATTTACTCACCTTGTTAAGAAAAGAAGGATTTACTAACTTGTTATTCTAACAAAAGATAGCGTGTAAAATATATATTACACCGAGTAAGTATTTTATAATATAGTCAAGATAAAATAATTCATTTGTAAAAAACGAATAACTCACTCAAAAACCGTCTACTTTGTTTTTCGTTTTAAATCCAAACAAGTAATTTCAAATGTCAATGACAATGGCATATTTTGAAAATCCACAATCAATCCATTGTGATACCTAAATTCTATATTGAGTTTTCGTATACTATTTAATGGAGGTTCAAATGTTTTTGGATTAAAAAAACCACTACAATAGGATAATGCCACAGGTGTACTTCCGATAGGTATTTTACCAAACGCATATTCAACCGCACCATTTGTCACATTTGTTTTTTGAGTAAAAGCATCATCGTTAAATGGATACGTCATATCAATATTATTCCAACCATTAATTAATAAATAAATATAAGATTCACCTAAAATATTTATTTTTAATGGTGCCTTAACATAATAAGCAACCGCCCCAGTTAAATCTGGGTTTGGCGTTAACCAATAACCATTATCTCCTGCTACAACATCTCCATAAAAAAATCTAACATCTGAACCGTCTGCCTCAGCAGGTTTTGAATATTCATTCATTTTTAAAATAAATCCTAAATTATTGGGTAAACCCCAATTCGTGTATTCCGTAAAACGTTTTGAGTTTACACACAAAGCATTAAAATATAATTCTTGCTCAGTATAAAAAGACGAATCATTCGTAATTTCAAAAGATGAACTCCTATTTCCAAACCACATATATTGTGTTACATAATTGTATACAATGACAAATTCACTATATTCGCTAAATAGCGGTATTAAATTTGGCGCATTTTCCGCAATATATTCTTTTATATATACGGTAACCGCCCAATTAAATTTATTTGTTAATTCGGTTGCTAATTGTCCTACACTATAAAACCCAGATTCTATTTTAATTAAATATTCATTTTTTGAATTACTAATTAATGCGTTATATATTACTTGTTGTAGAGGGTCAACTGTTTCACCTGGCAAAAGATTATCATATGGATTATATGGATTTGGAATCTTAAAAACCATAAAGACATTATTATATAATTCATTAAATGTATCAATATTAATAGGAAGTGCCAATTCTGAAACATTTAAAGTTTTCACATTATAAAAATCCCGAGGTAATTCAATTTCAAATGTAGATGAATTCGGATATTTTAAAATGTTCCTATCTTCTGAATGAATGGATACATAATACTTCACTTCCTGATATTCCGCTGTATCGCGTGGCACAGGCATTACTGGATGGTTTGTAAAGGTATTACTTATAAAACTATTCATTTTATATATTATATATAATAATAACAAATATTTATTTTATTTTAACTATTATATAATATAAATATAAATCTATATCTATATATAATAAATATGTCTGGTGGAAATCCATTAGGAACAGCTGGTCTTTCTACATCATTTAATAATAAACAAAGTTACCCAAATACAAGCGGAGGTAAAAATCAGTCGTTTGTCAGTTTAGGTATTAAACAACTTACCACCAGTATTCCTCCAACTACTAATGATTGGGTATATAAATCATACACCTATGGCTCATCTACCGTAAACACAATCACTCCATCTCCTTCTAGTTATAGTATATATATAACGCAAAATTTATATGTGGACGGAACAATATATGGAAATTTAGTAGGAACTGTAACGGCGCCATCTGATATAGCACTTAAAGAAAATATAACAGATTTAGGATTAACGATTGATGTAAATAAAATTATGGAATTAAATCCTAAATCGTATACATACAAAAAAGATAAAAAGGATAAAAAAATACATTACGGTTTGATTGCCCAAGAAATGGAACAAGTATACCCCGATTTAGTTTATAATGATAAGGGATCTAAAACAATAAATTACGTGGAATTAATACCCATATTACTATTAAAAATTAAGGATCTTCAACAACAAATAGATGTTTTGAAAAATAAAATACCATAATTTTAAAATTAAAATATCATAATTATATAATACAATGTTTGATATCATTATAATCACTGGAATTATTATTACTTTCATTACAATGATCATTGGGTCAAATAATCCAAATACATTAACCGGTCTAGAAATAGGGTTGGGTTTTATTCTATTTGGTGTTTTAATATATTGTAATACAAGAATAAATGAAATATACAATGTAAAAAATATATTTGAATTAATATTAGATATAATGCCTCACTTGTTGATTATATCCTCCATTATTATTTGTATTTATATAATTGGAATGTATTTTACCAAAATATCAACGGATAAAGTAAGTGATAGTTTTAAACTTTTTAAAAATTGGTTTATTATTTTCACAATATTTCAAGTAGCATCTATTCTTTATTACTATTCTAAACCAGGTGACAAGAAAAAATCTGATTATTTAATCTATATATTTGGAATATTTAATTCAATATTTTTAATTATCATGTATACAACTTTAACATATTTTACAACAGATGGTTTTAGAAATATTACCATATAATATCTCTTATTAATTATTAACACTGATTAATTTTAGAAAATTTAAAAGTCAATCCAATTTGTGTTTCGGTTTCCCAAATACCCGAAATTTTTAATATAAATAAAGAATTATGTGTTTTATCTATATCAATATTTTCTGAAAATATTTTAATATTTCCTCCGCGCAATTGCTCATATATTGTTTTTTGTATAATCTTATTTTTATTATTTAATTTTTTGAGTATTTCTTCTTCAATTTTTTGTATACCATCAATAATATTTTTGTTATTTACTAAATTAAAAGAACATTTATATTTATTATAGAATTTTTCAATCATTACATCATATAACTGAATAAATAAATTAATTCCATTTGTAACAAAATATTCCGTAGAATAAATGAGTCTGATAAAAACACCATCGTTTACTACATTATTTTTAATTGAATCACAGAAATATATGTTATTTATATCGAATTGATTTGTATTTAATGCTATATTCATTTTATAATGGTAATTTACTATAAATAATCATTTTGTTTTTAAGTTTAATTATTTGTTGAATAATGTAACGGATAATGAATTGATTTAGATAGAATAATAAAATAAATATGATTAATTAGTTATAAAATTAAATAAAGAATAATTCAATAGATATAATAGATAGATTTTATGAAATTTCATGAAAGCCATTTTGAAGAATATGTACATTCCTGTGAAAAAAAAAATTTACATCCAACATTTGATAAAATTGTTAAAAAAATACCGAATGAAATAAAAGATTTGAAAAATATTATTTTTTATGGCGCGAGTGGTGTTGGTAAATATTCGATTGTCTTGAAATGTATTAAAAAATATAGTCCATCTGAATTGAAATACGAAAAAAAAATAAGTATATTGTATAATAAAATACAGTATTATTTCAAAATAAGTGATATACATTATGAGGTGGATTTATCATTACTTGGGTGTAATTCCAAATTATTATGGCATGAAATATATGTACAAATTATTGACATTATTTCAGCAAAAACAAATAAAATTGGAATTATATTATGTAAAAATTTTCAGGATATTCATAGTGAATTACTTGAAAATTTTTATAGTTATATGCAGCAAAACAATGCTTCGTCAATAGATTTAAAATTTATTATTATTAGCGAACAAATTAGTTTTATACCAGATAATATATTGAATTGTTGTGAAATTATAAATATTGCACGACCAATGAAAACAAATTATGAAAAATGTCTAAACAAAAAAATATATACTCCATTAAATCAAATATCCAACATAAAGAATGTAAATTCAGAGGTGAATCAATTATTGATGCAGCCGTATAAATTAATATGTAATAAAATTATTAATGTAATAATTGATGTTGAAAGTTGTAAATTTTTAAAATTACGTGATTTACTTTATGACATGTTTATTTATAATTTGGATATTAGCGAATGTATATGGTATATCATGGATGTATTAGTAAGTCATAAAAAAATTAAACAAGAAAATATATCAGATGTATTGATAAAGACATATACTTTTTTTCAATATTATAACAATAATTATAGACCTATTTATCATATAGAAAATTTTATTCTCTATTTATCAACTATAGTAAGCAATAAATAATAACTTAAATATTTATTTATAATATTCATTATAGTAATTAATTTATAATCGACAATCTATAATGAATTTACAAGAAGCATTACAAATCATGAAAATAGATAACGGATTTAACAATCTTTCTATCGATACATTAAAAAAAAAATATCATAAATTGGCATTAATTCATCATCCAGATAAGAATGGGAATAGTATAGAGGCAAAAGAAAAATTTCAAAAATTGGGTATTGCTTATGAATTATTAAAAAAAGAATTGGGTTATATGAATCATGATACCGAAATGGAAACAGAAGATCCCATATTTAACAATCCAAGTGAAAGCAACGGATATTCCTTTTTGTTGAATATGTTTTTACAAAATATTATTAATGGGCAATATAGTGAAAGTGTCAAGACAATCATAAGAGATATAGTAAGTGGTTGTAAAGATATTTCTTTAAAAATGTTTGATAAAATGGATAGGGAAACATCATTATATATATATAATTTCATTATCAAATACAAAGATTTATTTCATTTAAATGATTCTATTTTAACGAGTGTGAGAGATATCATTCTCGAAAAATTCAAGGATATACAAATCTTTACATTAAATCCAAGTATTGACGATTTATTTGAAAATAATGTATATAAATTAGAATACAATAGTAAATTATATTTTGTTCCATTGTGGCACGGCGAGGTTTATTTTGATGTAGATGCTATGGAGAATGATATAAAGGAAATAATTGTAAAATGTATGCCAGAATTACCAGATCATATGTGTATAGATGAAAATAATCATTTATATGTAAATGTAAATATAAAATTCAGTCTTTCTCTCCTCAAGGAGAAAACAACAAGTATTTTTGTGGGAAAAAAAAGGTATGACATACCTAATGAAGAATTGTATTGTAAACAAAATCAGAATTATATTTTCAAGAATCGTGGTATATCACAAATAGATGAGATTGACATGTATAATATTAAAAAAAAAGGTGATGTTGTAATACGGATAAATTTTATATAAAAATAAAATTAGTTTTAAATAAAATAAAAAAATAAATATTTATAATAAAGTAATAAAACCGAATGTTTGAATTTTTATGCTCAATACAAATATTGGGTGGGGTTTTATTCATGTCAACATTTACATCTTACGCAATATGCAAATTGTATAATTATCCATTTGTAAATCCTCAATATACAGTTGAAAAAATATACAAACGATCAAAAACAATGGTCACAAATTTATTCATCATAACAAGCGAAAGTGTTTTTTTAACGACAAATATATTATACCCGCGTCTAGATAAACAACCCCATTCACTGATACACTCAACAACAAATATATTTTTATATGTATTATGTGTTGAATTATTTTACTATACGTATCATATTTGGATACATAAAAATTCTCTTTACAAGTATATACATGCAGACCATCATTTATCATTAGATGTATATCCGTTTGATACATTTTACATCAACTTCTACGATTATCAGTTTTTGATTTTATCACTTGGACTCCCGTTAATGATTGTAAATTTAAACATGTTTGAGCACATACTAACCTTGTATTATTATTTAAGTTATTCATATTTAACACATTCAAAAATATTAGGCGATCATCATCATATACACCATAAAAAATTTTTTTGTAATTTTTGTTTATCGATACCCATATTTGATATATTATTTGGCACTTATTATAACAGTAACAATGAAAAAAGGGTTATTTAATTACATAATTGATAATAATAATAAATTCGTTAGATTACTGTCTATATTTTTGTCTTTATTTTTGGCTACTATATTTATTTTTTTTTTGGCTTTATGCGTCTGTCTTTTTCTTTACTACTTTCTTTACTACTTTCTTAGGCTCTTCTTGAACAGCTACAGGTGCTTCAACTTTGACAACAACTGGTGCTGGAGCTGGTGCGGTTTCTTCATCATCTTCATCATCAGATTCCTCATCAGATTCTTCTACAGCTGTATTTGTTGGCTCAGGGAAATCAACATCAGCCTCTTCAATTGGAGCAGGTGCTTTCTTTAACTTTTCCTTATCCGTTGACTTTAACTTGATGAAACAATGACCGACAAGTGAGGTCTTTGGTTTTTGTACCATTGCTTGTACTAATTTCCAAGTAATACCAAACTTACCATTGGCAAACCATAAACCACCACACTGCATGATAACAGCAACTTGAGATCCCTTTTGAATCAAATCAAGAGGCGAAACAGTTGGATTTGATGGATTTGGAAATAATTTAGCACCATCCTCATCATAAACCTCGCATTTCCAAACACCATCCCATAATGGAATTTTCACTTTTAATAGAGGCGACTTGCTCATATCAGCTTCACCTGTATTCTTGTCCTTGGTATATTTCAACATTGGACTGTATAAAGCATCAACAACCTCGGCATTCTTGTGAATTTTACCAAACCATTCTTTAGAGTTGGTAAGCGCGTCTGCTTTGATTTTCTTTTCCAAGTTTTGCATATTGGTTAAGAATGATGTGGTATCATCATCTTTATACTCGTCATTAGGAAATACCAATGACATTTCATATTTACCGTTGCCTTTGCCAGTGGATGCGTCTACATAATCCGCAGCACCCCATGTTAACATTAATGGAGTGGATAAACGAAGACCAGTATTTGTTGCCTTGTTTAATATATTCACACTTTTTCCACCTGATCCACCAGCTTTTGGTGAGGTATAACGAATATTTTCTGCGTTGAATAGGGTTCCGTCTACGATTGTGTCTGCCATGTCTGTGTTGTATATGTAATATTCACTATGTATATTTTTTAGAATCAATTTTTTTTTTAATTATAAAAATCAATTGATTTATTTTTTGTTTTTGTTTTTTGTTTTTGTTTTTTGTTTTTGTTTTTTGTTTTCGTTTTTTGTTTTCGTTTATGATAATCCTGTTGGTTACAAATGAAATAATTATTATTTAATAAAAATAACTCAAAAAGATTTTATTATGAGTATATATAGTATTATAATGAATACAAAAAATAATATATTACAAGAAAATAGTAAAACAAAAAAAAATACACATCATCAAAACATTGATGAATACATTGATTATATTTACAGCAATTGTGAAAAAAACATGCCACAAATAAAGAAAACCGGAAAGGTTTCAGATGAAAATGTTATTATACCAACTGTAAAGTCATATGATATTTTATTACGCAATAATTATAATTTACAACAGTTGAAAACGATTGCCAAACATTACAAAATGAAAATTTCGGGGAATAAAAACGAATTGGTAAATCGTCTCTACGTTTTTTTAAAATTATCATCGATTATTGTAAAAATCCAAAAGATATTTAGGGGAAATGTACAAAGAAAATACAATGTTTTACATGGACCAGCATTTTTAAAGCGTGATTTATGTACAAATCAGAGTGATTTTTTAACAATGGAGGAAATGAAAGACATGGAGGCAACCCAATTTTTTAGTTTTAAAGACACAGATGGGTTTATATATGGATTTGATATTATTTCTCTCTACAACCTAATTTTAAAATCAGGAAAGACAATACAAAATCCATATAACAGAAATGTGATACCTAGTAGTGTGATTCATGATTTCAAATGTTTAATACGAACAAGTAAAATATTGAAAATACCTATTGAGGTAGATATAAAGGACGTTTGCGATGATTTATCGGATACAAAAAGTGTCGAATTGAAAATACTGGATCTATTTCAGTTTATTGATTCTTTAGGTAATTACAGTAATCCTGAATGGTTTCTCTCTTTGGTGAAACCACAAATCATAAAATTCATGCGAGAATTAGTAGATATATGGAATTATAGGGCACAATTACCAAGTGAGGTAAAGCGTCTGATTTATCCGCCAGGAGGCAACCCATTTGTCACGTTGAATTTAAATTCATTTGTGAATGAAAACAATATTATAAAATTACAAAAAATGGCTCTTTATTATATGGAACGAATTGTGAAAAGTGCGCAAGACAAGGATCACATGGCGCTGGGAGCATATTATGTTTTGGGTGCGCTCACTTTAGTAAATCCAAACGCAGCAGCAGCATTACCATGGTTATTTCAATCGGTTGCTTATTTTTAGAACATGTAACAATAACATTAGGAATATCAAAATCATTTTTGTCTAATTATTTTTTATTATCATAATATAAGAGATAATTAATGAACACCATATTTAAATACATATACCAAGCATCTACACCTGATTCAAATACGCCTCATAAAAAAATTTTACCAGTTGTATTAATAACTACACACGGTAATTATAGAATAATACAAGAGACAACGGGTACAGGAATTGTTGATAAAGTAGAAGAAGTCAAAATAATTCAAGGTAAGCTCCCAGAAGGAATGAAAATACATAAAATTGAAGCCGCTGGATTAGGAGTATGTAGTATTACGACGAATACAAATATATTCGATGTATATGAGAATATAAAAAGATATATGCACGATGAACGACCCCTAGAACAATTTGTAAACGAATTAGTTGGTATTTTTGAAAATATTCATAAATCTCATATTAAAAATAAAGCCGAAATACTTGATACACATGACGATGATAACCGTGAATTAATAAACAATTATGCTAAGGCATTTAATCGCGGAGAAATGAATACATATCAAGAAATAAATAGTTTAGATAATAAAGACCCAAATAAAAAACCACTATTTTACGAAAAATTTTTTACAAGAGATATTAAAAAAGATTTAGAAGATTCAGAAGATACTAAGGATTTAGACAGATACAACGACACTGAATATGATGTGAGAATTAATTTAATAGAACCGAGAGAATTAAGATATGATAATCGGTATTTGGGACCAAGAATTCAAGATATATTTGATGATGTTATTGAATATCAAAAAGAAAAGCAAGGTCCACATGATGAAGTATTATTAAGTGGAATAATAGGTTATATAAAAAACATCAAGAAAATGAATGAATTTATTATTGTAGATTTATCGTGTTCTACATACAATGATGTAATTAGTAAAAATAATGGTAAATATAGTCTAATTGATCCAGATGAAATAGACTTAGCTAGAGCAACTCGTAGATTACGTAGAAATTCATCATCGGATATTATTAGAGTAAACAGTAGAACTCCGCTTACGCTACTAGATAGATCTAGAAGTAGAGATAATTCTCCCGACCGTAAAGGTGGTAAACGAAGTAAAAAACATACTCATAAAAAAACGATTCGTCGTAGAAAATTAACGCACAAAAGACGCAAAACATTTAAAAATAAAAAACGTATTCGATTACGTATTTAATTAAAGAATAATATATTTTATTTAATTAAATATCCCCTATTTTCATAATGAAAAAATACATTAATTTTTTGAATGAAAAATCGATCCATTTAACAAATATTATAAAATTAAGACTTTGAATTTTTTGATTACAAAATGCTTTAGGATAATTTAAAAAATAAATAAATATTTATATTGCGTTAAAAATAATAAAAAACCAGATGTGCTCGTTTTTTATTATTTAGGAATATGTTTGTGATGCCATATACTCACAAATATATATAATAATATATATAATGCGTTAAAAGACTTAAAAAGTAAATATTTATATAGTATATAATATGGCAAAAACCGTAAAAGCAAAGTCCGCTGAACAAGCACCAGTCGTCGAATCCGCACCAGTCCAAACCGCAGCCCCAAAAGTAAAGAAGGTCAAGGCTCCAAAGGAACCCGCTGCTCCAGTTGTTGAAGCCCCAAAGGTTGAGCAACAAGTATCATCTGAAAGTGCCCCAGTTGACGCTGTATTGAGTGAGAAATCCACTGAATTTTTCGCCAAATTACAACAAGTCGGTGCTTTAATCTCCGCATTAAAGACTGAGTATCGTTTAATTGAGAAGCAATGGTCAAAGGAAAAGAAGGCTGTTGAAAAGTTAAACTCAAAGAACAAGAGAAAGTCAGGCAACCGCAAGCCAAGTGGTTTTGTTAAGCCAACCCGTATCAGTGATGAGCTTGCCTCATTCTTAGGAAAGGACAAGGGATCCGAAATGGCAAGAACTGCTGTTACCAAGGAGATCAACGCATACATCCGTGCTAACAAGTTACAAGATCCTGCCAATGGTCGCAAGATCAACCCAGATACTAAGTTATCATCCCTTCTTAAGTTAAGTAAGACTGATCAATTAACCTATTTCAACTTACAAAAATTCATGAGTCATCATTTTGACAAGGCTGGAGCATCAACTACTGCTTAATTCGTTAATATAAAAGCAAATAAAAATATAAAACAAAAATAATATAAAACAAAAATAATATAAAACAAAAAATATAAAACAAAAAATATAAAACAAAAATATAAAACAAAAATATTATAAAACAAAAAATATAAAAATACCTTTTCCTGTATTTTTATGTTTATATCATAAATCAAATACTAATTAGCAAATATAAATCCATCTAATTCTAAAATACTTTTCATTTTTTCTTTCTCAATAACGCCATTTACGATTTTAATTTTATCAATATTATAATTTACACAAGATAAATCAAACATATTATATACATTTAATAGTAAATCCAAGTCTTGATTCAATAATTTATTTTTCTCAATCCAATTGTAAAAGCCAATGGTTTCTTTTTCTTTGGCATATTTATGATATAATTTCATAACTTTATATAAATCGTATGATGTATGGTCATCTCTAAATTTATGTATATTATAATCAGTACCAGACAATACACATACTTGTCGAAAATCATCTTGATTCATTTCGAATTCTTCTAATATTTTTTTGGTATCGTATAAAACGCATGTATGATTAATTAAACTTAAATAACGCAATACACGTGAACAACCATAAACAAACATATCCATGTCTTCACTTAAACAAGCCCAGACTTTTTTTTTCAATACAAGAAGGGCGCATAATTCGTCCGCCTCACCTTCAGCGTCAAAATACGTCATTCCATATGAATTAATTAATTCTTTTACAATATGAATATCTTCTTTTTGTATATAGACAAATTTTTTTTTCAATGAATCCATAGTAGATTGTATTTCTTGTTTTTCAACATCATCAATATCTTGGTTTTCTAATTTTTCTTTTAATAAATTGTATTCATTTTCAGCATATTTTTTGTCTTGATGTCTTTTAATAAGTAGTTCCTTTTTTTCAGTTCTAGATTTACCATCAAATACAAATATGGGAGTGATATTATATTTTTTAAATACAGACATCATTAAATAGAAATTTTCTATAAGTGAGTTACCACTTGTGTATTTATACAAATAAATACTAATATCCACTGCGATTTTCTTACCATTTAATTCTTTTAACGATATACATTTCACAGATTCTTTTGAACAGTTCTCTCTTATGTAATGATTTAAATATTTAATTCCCATCTTTTTATTTGTAATTAGATAGTATTTTGTTTTTTATATTTATTATAAAATATAAAAATCACTTTCAATTTTTATAATTAAAGAGAGAAAATAAAATTGAAATACTTTGATTCTCTCATTGATATGTAAAACCAAAAGTAAAAAATGAATACAAGAAGTAAAACAAATTATGAAAACAATGCTCCTTATAGTGTTGATATCGATTTTAATGACGCAAGTGAGTCATGGAAATCAAACAAAAAATCCAAGGGTAATGGTTGTTATACCTATATTTGCGGTCAAGTTTTGAAAAATGGGAAACGTTGTATGAGAGAACCCGGGGTTGATTGTGAAACCTGTCATTTTCATAAAAAATAATATTTGTAGTATATATATTCATATTACATGAGTGCGTTTGAAGATATAAATAATCCTGAAATTGTAAATTTTAATCCTATTATAGCAGTTGAGGATAGTTTCGCAAGAAGTCTTTTAGACCAAACTGAGAAATCATTATCTCCAGGATTACAACAACAAGTTGAAATTCAAAGGGCATATTTAAGAAAATATATTCAAAAATATTTAGAAAACGCAAAATCCGGTTTCTCAAATTTAAACGAAAAAACAAAAAAAATAATTTTAGAGAATTCATTAAAAAATTTTGATACATTAGTGAATTTTTTCTTTTATGAAAATAATGTATCAAACCCAGGTAATTTTCCCCTATATTTACCGTTGTATTCGGTAATTGATAATTTATTTAGAATAAAAAAAGTACCAATTAATTATTCTGGAATAAAATTAAAATTAGCAAATCAAATAAAATTTTTTACATCATTATACGATAATTACGAAATAAATATCAAATATATCTTTGGAGAAATTCCAATTCCAACTGAAATGTCAATTGAAGAGAAAGGAATACTTTTTTTTGAAAGAAATTTTTTTTCACAATATATTTCTTATGAAAAAAGTGTAAAAGAAAAGCGTGAAAATGACGAATTACTCAAAAACGTAAATCAAGATAATTTCAATAATAAACAATTAGATTATGATGTTGCGTTTGATACTGGTTTCTACGGAGGCAAGAAAAAACGCGGACCCCATAAAAAAACAACCCGCAAACATAAAAAGACCAAAAGAAAACAACGTAAAGGAAAAAGTCGCAAAAATAAACATTAAATCCTAACTAACCCAACTCGCAAATGGTCATTCTCATATTTGAAAGTGTGAAATCCAAATCTTCTTCATTTGCTTTTTTGGATTGAGAATCGGATTTTTTTGATTTCATGGTTTTCATTTTGTTGACTTTCATCATGAATTTTTGCATACAATCCACGGATTCATTCATTGATTTTGTTTTATAATTTTTTTCAATGAATTTACAAAATTCCGACAAATTCGCATTCGTCTTTTTGAATTGTAACAAGGAAAAATTGTTTTTATCACACCACGACAAAAATCCCTGGTAATTGTGTAATAAAATAGGACGAATAATATAATATGCCAAAATATTGGAATCTTCCTTGTATAATGTTTTTCTCATGAGTTGCGATTCTTCTTTCTTGGAATACAAATTTTTATAAGTTAAACCCATAAAATTCAATGTTTTAATCATTTGAAAAAAACCATATGTCCTTTCAAAATTAATAAAAAAATCAAAATTAGAAAGTAACTCTTCATCGCTGGTGGAATTCTGGTCCAACGCAACATAATAACTACAAAAAATGACATTCATAATTTCTGCCCAAAATTCAGTATATGCCTCGTATAAATTTACATCAGATTGTACTGGAAATAACGATAAAATCGCAGGGTTACATATCTCTCGATGTGTATTCATATCAGAAAAATCCAAGGCATAATTATGAAATGTTTCATGTAGTAAAACCTTAAACCATTCTTCTTTACGAAAAATAACAATTTCTGGATCATCATGACACGAATATGTAAATGCGGTGTTGACATTGTTTTCATTTAATACATAAATATTTGATGGAGGTAATTTTTTAGTTAAACTTGTGAAATAAATATACAGTGTTAAATGTTTGGAACATTTTTTAGATGAATACTGGTTAACGATGTATAACCAAACCAAAATTTTTTCAATATATTGATTGTAATAGTCTATATATAATTCTGGATTGTCTTCTTCTACTATAAAATATATTTTGATTTCCTTATTGAAGAGAGAAAAGGTATATGACAAAGAATATGATGTTTCAGTATCAATATGTTCACGGATTTCTTTAGGAAAACTGGTAGCATTAAAAGTTTTGGGCTTAGGAACATTTAATATATTTTTTATTTTTTCAATATGTATCTTGTAAAAATTTGTGCCTTCATTTTGTTTTTTTAAATGAATATATCCAGCTGCGTCTTTTAATTCTTTAAATAATTTTTTTAATATATTCGTTGTTTTATTTGTTCTCTCAACATGGTTAATACATTTATTGTCTAAAAAAAATGACATTAATAATTTACTATGATTTGTAATTTTCATTTATTACTTTATTTATATAAATTAATAAGTTATTTTTATTATATTTTTTATTTATATAATTATATTATATGGATAATAATCCGGAACAACAAGTAATAACTAGTGATCAAGAACAAGACAAAATAATTGCTAAAGAAGAAGTTATCGAGGAGTCCACTGAAGAATCAGTCGTCGAATCAGTGGTCGAGCCAGTCGTCGGGCCAGTCGTCGAGCAAGTCGTCGAGCAAGTCGTCGAGCCAGTCGTCGAGCCAGTCGTCGAGCAAGTCGTCGAGCCAGTCGTCGAGCCAGTGGTCGAACCAGTCGTCGAGCAAGTCGTCGAACCAGTGGTCGATCCAGTGGTCGAGCCAGTCGTCGATCCAGTGGTCGAGCCCCAAGTGATTATTCAAGAACCAGTTGTTAAAGAAAAACATGTTGTATTTCAAACATCAGATAACGAAGAAATTACAATTGAATTACAAGAAAATATAAATACGCCATCAAACGATAAAATTAATAAACCACAACAAAATAAACAATTTTCTTTCAACAGAATAATCAAACCAGTTAGACATCATTTATCAAGATTTAAGTTCTTTTAAATTTTGAATTGTCGCCGTATATTATTATGAAAATACATCTCATAATAATTTACCTTATTACCTTACTATTTTTCATGTAAAAGTTTATCACGAATCAACATTAAATCTTCTCGAATAAGAGGTTCTTTACCAACTTTATATTGTAATAATTTCGCATTCTTTGTTCCCAATAATACTCTTTTTAATTCATCATTTTGTGAGAACTTTGCATACAAAGCATCATTATTTTCTTTTTCTTTACGTTTTCCATAAAATTCAGAATCTATCTTCACCTCAACCGGACGAACAAGTGTTCCCTTGTATTTTCCACTTGTTCCTGCAGCGGCTTTTGCCATTTCCGGATTTTTCGATAATTCAGTACCAGATTCCATACTGAAAGACGTATAAAATTCAGGATTATTTTCCTTGAATTTCGACCCCTGATAATAATGTTCCACACTATTCCACCGTTTACCGTCCAAAGTAAATGGCTGTATCCAAAAGTTATCTAATTTACGACGCCAATCAGGTATCGCTATTAATTCAGAAAAATTTCGCAACATCATAACATCTGGCATTTTTTCATGAACACCTTTTCCCGGTAACTTTTTGGAGGAAGATTTATCATAAAATACAAATACTATATTTTCATCATATAATCCACGTATTTTTGCTTCGGACAATTCCTCAAATTTAATTTTTTCTACATTCAAGGATCCAGCAAATTCATTTTTTTTAAATTCTATAAAATCGGGAATCAAAGAAAAAAGACCGTCACTTTTTTCCATACATCTATTTACTATCATTTTTTTAATATCATATGGTATTTCTTTGAATTTAAATATTTGTTTTTTCTTGTATCCAACTAAATTATAATGCCATCCACTGTTTTCTAATATAATATAATATTCCGGCATAAATTCACCACGTGACTCCAAAAGAGGATCATTTAATTCATCACAATTCAATACATTTGCGTAATCTTTTTCTTTATATGCCTCACTTGATAATATTATAAACTTAATATTTAAAATACGTTCCAATGTAGACAACGCCCATTTTTCACCCCAAAATTCGCAACTTTTTATTTTTTCTTTAAATTTATCTAATGTATCTATATCTTTCATAAATTTCACATCTTGCGAAACCTCTGATGTTACTTTTTTCTCTCTCAATATTTTTTCTCTTTGATTGTTAATTCCCTTAGCAGAATCGATAAGCATCTTTTTTTCATTTCTATCCAAAGTATTTTCATATTTTTGTTTCACATTTATATATTCTCCCTCTAAACTTTTTATATCCTGAGAATCCTTTACTAATGTTGTTTTAAGAATATCATAACGTTCTTTATAATCAAAAAATAATTTTTCACTAACTTCTCCTGATAATTTTTCTCTTATTTTTTGTACGCTTGTTATTTGTCCGATTTGAGCAAATGCATCGCGAATGGTCGCAAATAAACAATCACCTCCGCGTTCATTATCTATAATTGAATAATAATTATTTTCCATGAATTTTTGTATCCAATTATATTCTTTTTTTGATGTTTTTTCTTCTACTAAAAATTTTCCTCTTAACTTTTCGGCTTGTTCTTTATTTTCTTCATTCAACATTTCAGGAATTACAAAAGCATCAGTAGTTTTAGAAAAAATATCTTTTCTGAGTGGCGATATATTTATTTCTTCTGGATCCTCTGATTTGTTAGTTTTTATTTTTTTACTAATTTTACCAGCTTTATCACTTGATTCACTTTCATCCGCACTTTCGGAATCACTTGTTTGATCATGATTTTCATAATCACTCGTTTTTTTTACAGATACACCTGTTAATTCATCGTCTGGTACCAATCTTAATTTATCAAGCATATCTTTTTTGACAAATACGTAAATTAACGGATCGTCCATATTTTCAATATCTAAATTTCCATCTTCGTCAATATATACATTTTTATCACTCGCTTTAATTTCATATACACCAATTTGAATGACCTTGTTATTTGATTTTACTAAATATATCGGGAAATATATAATATTTTTATCCTCATAATTTGTTTTTGCGTTTCCAACAGCAATAATTACATTCACTCCTTTGATTTCAGTTTCATACAAATTTACCTCCTTTTTTAAATCACTAGGATCCACCTTTTTCAATTCAGGATAACTGACCTTTTTATCTAATTTTGACAATACCATATGAATTAAAATATAACAATATTTTATATTTTTATTCCATCAATTAATTTATTTCATTAAATTCAAGAGATATCAACTCCAAATTACAAATTTTTTCATTATTTTATCCTCTTTTAATTCATTTATGTAATACCACAACTCTTTACGTCTAATAACAGTGTTATAATTATCATTATTATTTTCAAAGAGTAATATTTGTTCAATAATATCTTGTTTTTTCATTTTATTTGTTTTTACATCTTTTAATAATCCATAATAATCACAAATCAATAATAATTGTTTTACTGTAAAATTCATATCATAATTTAACATGTCCGTATATAATTGATCACTTTCATCATGATCAATTTCATGTAAAGATATATTTTCAAAATCCTCCATTAATTTTTTTAAATTAAAATCCGCGTTTGATTTATCAAAATCCTCTACCATTTGAATATTTATGTTTTCATCTATTATTATATTTTCATCAATCATTTTATAGTTATAATATAATTATAATATTATTATTTTATGTTATTTTAAATGAAATATATGTTACATTTCATTCAGATCCATATACTTAAATATAGATTTATTCGATAAACTTGGATATGTTTTCACTTTACATAGGGATAATCTATTTATAATATCTGTAAATAATTCATTATTTACTTTAACATTTTCAAAAAGATCTTTATTATACAAAAGTGAAATATTTTCAGTAATTTCATCCACTACACTTTTTTTATCTTCCTCTTTTATTAATTTTAAAACCTCCATCATCAAATCATTCGTTATTTCTATTATTTTTTCCTTTGTGATAATACCATTCAACATTAAATTCACAAAAAATGAACTCAAAGATTTTCTTTTTTCATTTTCACCATTTATTTTTATAAATTTATTATAATCCTCCTCCGGATTCACGTGTTCAATATTCTGGAATAACTCTAAAAATGTATTGAAACTTTTTTCAAATACAACCTTTATAATTTCATAACGATGAATCAAAACCGCATATAAATCAGCATATATTTTTGAATAAAAACGATTATTTGATGCTATGTCAAATATCGAATTACTAACTTTCATCATTTCTTCCTCGCAAGTTTCATCTTGTATTAATTCATCTAGTGTCTCGATTATTTTATTACTTAATTCAACATATGTCTTATCAGTTATTTTATTTATCAATGAACGAATAATAACAATCTTTGAATCAATACCAACCTTTTGTTCTATTTTAGTAGCCTGAAAATTACGAATGGTTTCCCAATCTTCATCATTTATATTTTCACTATTTTTATTACGACGCTTTTTCTTATAAACATCTCCCTGTATTAATTGATTGTTTTTTCCAGAAATAAATTCTCTTTTATGAAATACTGGACTCTTTATATAAGTAGGAGATCCAACATGTTGAGAAATATCGCTTATAATATTTAATGTTTCATCTGGTAATTTAATTTCAAAACCATTGAATAAAATATTTGAAAAATTCTCTAATGTATACTTCATCTTTTAACTTGTATATATATATTAATACTCTTTCATTTATATTGATTTTTTATAATAATAATTATTTTATATTAAAATACACTTAAACATATAATACAAATATGATTATCATGTCACTTGAAAAAAATAAGTTAGATAGTAGTAGCGATTTAGAAAATTATTATGATGAAATAAATAATTGGGATGATCTAGACATAAATAAAGACCTTTTAAGGGGTATTTATGCGTATGGTTTTGAAAAACCAAGTCCTATACAAAAAAAAGCTATAAAACCAATTATGGAAAAAAGAGATTTAATTGCTCAAGCTCAATCTGGTACGGGTAAAACTGGTACTTTTTCAATTGGTGCTTTATCTTTAGTTGATGTAAATGATAAAACAACTCAAATATTGATATTATCTCCCACCAGGGAATTAAGTAAACAAACAGCAAGTGTAATTACAAGTATTGGAATTATGATGAATGGTTTAACTATACAAACAATTGTTGGTGGCACATCTATTAATGAAGATTCATATACTTTAAAAACTAACACACCACACGTAATTACTGGTTGTCCTGGTCGTATTTTTGATATGATACGAAGGGGACATATTAATAGTAAGACAATTAAACTTGTTATATTGGATGAGGCAGATGAAATGTTATCTTCTGGTTTTAAAGAACAAGTATATAATATTTTCCAATATTTTAATAATGACATACAAGTAGCATTATTTAGCGCTACATTGCCAGATTATATTTATAATATAACCAACAAGTTTATGCGGAATCCGGTTAAAATTTCAGTAAAGACAGAACAATTAACTTTAGAGGGAATCTCACAATATTATGTAGCAATTGAAGATGATCGACAAAAATACGCAACGTTAAAGGATTTATATTCGGTAATTTCAATGTCACAGTGTATTATATATTGTAACAGTGTTAAAAGAGTCGCTGATTTATATGATGCTATGGTTGAAGATGGTTTTCCTGTTTGTAGAATCCACGGTGGAATGGATAAAGCTGATCGTAATATAGCATTTAGCGAATTTCGATCAGGTAAATACCGTGTTTTAATTTCTTCAAATGTAACATCTCGTGGTATAGATATTCAACAAGTAAGTGTGGTTATAAATTTTGATGTACCAAAATGCGTTCATAATTATTTACATAGAATTGGACGCAGTGGTCGTTGGGGTCGTAAAGGGATCGGTATTAATTTAATTACAAGACGTGATGTTATTATTATGAAAGATATAGAATCACATTATTCTTGTCAAATTAGTGAATTACCTGCGGATTTTGATACTCTATTAAAATAATATTGGTATAAAGGTACATAAAATTTAGTGAAAAATATTATTCGTAAAAGAAATATAAAATATATATTTCTTTTAAGTATGCCTATTATTTCAAATATAGAAAAAATAAATGATCTTTTTAAGATACCCATTTGTTTTAATGAAAAAAAAATAGAATTAAATAAAAATATTATAACGGATTTAGAATTAATTGACACCATTGATGCCTCATGTAATCCCATTTATTCATATGTGTTTCAACCGCAAACATGTTTTGGAAAAAAAGTGGTTCGACAATTTTCAGAATATTATACAACAGACATCGAATTTTTGAAAGAAACACAAGAATTATTAAAAAATTACAAAAAACTCGAATTAATCAATGATGAAAACATGGAATCAAAAAACAAATATTTCACAAATATTCTTGATATATGGGACGAAATTAAAAACGATATTGGATTTAAAGATAGATATCATTATGTTGATTTTCCTATGTTGGAATTTTTAAATCAATCAAGCCCTTTTTTACAAATAATGAGTATATATAATTTGGCATCACCTGTGCTTTCTTTATTTGTACCGTTTATTATTTTGTTAATCCCTTTTTTAATTATTAAAATGAAAGGAATGACAATTACTTTCAATGAATATGTAGAAGTTTTAAAAGTGATCGCATCGAATCACGCAATTGGTAGATTATTCACTGAATTCAGTGAGGTGAATATGAATGAAAAAATATATTTATTAATATCCGCAGGATTTTATATTTTTTCAATTTATCAAAATATAATGACCTGTATCAAATTCAATAAAAATATGATTAAAATTCACTCACATATTAAAAGTATTAAGGAATACATTGAATATAGCATATGTAAGATGAATCATTTATTAACATTCACCTACAAATTAAAAACATATCAACATTTCAACGATCAAATAAAGGAAAAAATAGTAGAATTAACTAAAATAAAGGAAGAATTGGAAAAAGTAAGTGAATATAAATTAAATATCAAAAAAATCAGTGAATTAGGAGTTATATTAAAATCATTTTATGCTTTGTATACAAATGCTGATTTAAACAATCAGATATTATATACATTTGGAATAAATGGTTATATAGACAATCTAGAAGGTATTGTGACAAATGTAGCAAGTAAAAAGATGAATCATGTGAAATTTGACAAGAAAAAATCAAAAGCAAATATGAAGAATTTATATTATCCAGTGAATGAAAACCCGGTTAAAAACTCGGTGAAAATGAAGAAAAATTTAATCATTACCGGTCCAAACGCATCAGGTAAAACGACAGTATTAAAATCAGTGTTAATCAATGTAATTTTGACTCAACAAATGGGTTGCGGATTTTACGATAGTGCGACATTATGTCCATATAAATATATACATTGCTATTTGAATATACCCGACACTTCTGGAAGAGACAGCTTATTTCAAGCAGAAGCTCGGAGATGTAAAGAAATATTGGATTTGATTAAAATGAATCCAAAAGAAAATCATTTTTGTGTATTTGATGAACTCTATTCTGGGACAAATCCGGATGAGGCGGTACGAAGCGCACTGGCGTTTATGAATTATTTAATAAAAACCAATAGTATATACTGTATTTTAACGACTCATTTCATAAAATTATGTGAACATTTAGATAAAAATAAGAAAATTGAAAACTTTTATATGGAAACTGAATATGTAGACGATGGTCGAGATAACGGTATCGAAAATTTCAAATACAAGTATATTTTAAAAAAAGGAATATCAAATGTACGAGGAGGAATTAAGGTATTATACGACATGGATTACCCGAGTGAAATTATAGAAGAATCCAGGAAAATTTAACGCCCCATCCCAAAAAATAATATGATTATATTATATAGTATCACTATGAATTATTTAACAGAAATTAACAATTTTATAAAATATAACTTTAGTCATAATAGTAGTTTAGTAGATATTTTATACTATATATCCTATTTATTATATTTCATCGCATTTGTTTTATTAACCAAATATTACTGGAAAACAAAATCTGGATATGACCCAAAATTTCAAACTTATGTACAAGTATTGATCGCTGCGACAATTATCATTACAGTTTATTCCGTATATTTTCAAATCGTTGCTTATAAAGACAGTGTAAATAATCAGGAAGTACAATATTTTGATAATTTTTATAAAGAATTTTTAGATGAGACAATCAAATTTTTTATAGATCATCCTGAAATGAATTATTATTATGATGAATTATTTTATAATAAAAGTGATTATGAAAAAAGAGAACGAAATAAAGAATTAGAATCACAAATAAGTATCATTATATTTTCAAGAATGAGTTCTATTATTAATTATATAAATACCTATAAAAAAACAGAAAATGATGAACGAAGAGATAAAATAGACCAATCTGAAAAATTATTGTTGAAAATATTGGATTCTTTCTTTGGGTCAAAAATATTCAATGAATATTGGAAAAAATTTAAAAACGGATTATCTAATAAAGAAACAATTGATTATATTAAACAGCATTTTAATAAATAATATTCGTTTGTTAAAAAATATAAATATATATATATTTTTTAATAATGTTATCGATATTTAGTCCTTCATTTCTAATTATTTTAGCAATCATTATTATTCTAATTGGTGGTATATTTATGTATTTAAATCAAAAAATAAGTCAACAAAATCATAAAATTAATGGTATGTTCGATTTAGTAAATACTATGGCACAAGAATTGAATTATATTCGTAGCTCTGAATCTAGTGGTATAAGTTTACAACCATTTGCGGATCAAAGACAACAAGTATTAGCAAATTTAAGTGGCGGATTTAGACAGAGTGATAGTGAATTAATACAAGTTTCAGATGAGGAAGATGATGAGGATGACGATGAAGAAGATGATGAGGATGATGAGGATGACGATGAGGATGATGAGGATGAGGATGATGAGGATGAGGATGATGATGGGGAAGACGATGAAGATCATGACAATGATGATTACGAAGAAAAAAACACAAAAAATATTAAAATAATAAATATATTAAGTGATTCTATATATGGTAGTGAGAAAAATGATGTTGAAATAATTGATGATAACGATGATGACGACAATCATGATGATGATAATGATGATGATAATGATTTAAGTAATGACGATGATGAGCCAGTTGAATTAATTGATTTAATTAATCATGATGTTTTAGAAGATCAAACAAATTATAATACATTTACGAAAAATGATAAAATTGAAATTATTAATAACGATGATATCAGCAATATTGATTTGTCAATATTAAAAACCATAAATATATCTAATAGTAGTTCGAATGAAAATATTGATTACAAAAAAATGTCATTAACCAAATTAAGGGAAATTGTTGTTGAGAGAAACTTAGCAACTGATTCATCAAAAATGAAAAAAAATGAATTACTAAAATTACTTGAATAAAATTTTGTTTTAATAATTAATGTTATTTTGTATAATATTATTTTATTATATATTAAAATTTATTATAGCATTTAAATATATATGTCTTGGGGAACTTGTTATTCCGGATCAAATAATATTCATTTTAATTATCCACCTATCATGGCAGATGGGAGAAATTACGCAACCTGGCAACCAGAAGCGGTTGTAAATAAAAGAATACAACAACAAGAAAATATTAAAAGCAGTTGGGAGTATAGACAATATTTAACTCATAATGGTATTGAAATCATGAAATATAATACATCAGAAGCTTGTTATGATATGGGTCTTCCTTCACATATTCAAACGGGAAAAACACCGTCATCCAATGTTCCATTATTGTATAAATCCACTTATGATAATACTCGTCCGGGTTACGGATATAATAATAGTGACTTGAAATCACCTTATTTAACGCGGGAGCAATTACAAGCGCGACTCATATCGCCTTCTATTGTTGTTCCTGAATAGAATAATAGAATAAAAAAGTATTATAAAAAAAGGATATAATATTTTTTATGTAAAAATAGATATAGACTTGTTATATATGAATCATTGTTGTCCAGATTCTTCGAAAATTTTGAGTATAGATGTCGGAATTAAAAATTTAGCATTCTGCCTTTTAGTGAAAAAAGAAGAACACTATACTATTGAAAAATGGGATGTTATTAATTTAGCACAACAATGTGAAACAAAATGTAAAGAATTCGATAAAAATAATCAAGTATGTGATAAGCCCGCAAAATTTACTAAAAACGGAAAATGCTACTGTTTAAAACATTCAAAGAAACAAGACTATCAAATTCCAAATGGTGAATTAAAAACGAATTTAAACAAGAAAAAAATTCAGGAATTATATGATTTAGCAGAAAAATATAAGATAACATACATCACACCCATTAAGAAGAATGAATTGATCTCTCTTATTAACGATTATATACACAATACATGTTTTGAACAAATTGAAAGTAGTAGCGCATCAAAAATTGATTTAGTAACAATCGGAAGAAATATTCAGTCAAAATTTGACATGATACTGGATGAGCATTTACAAACTATAGACAAGGTTATTATTGAAAATCAAATCAGTCCTATTGCGAATCGAATGAAAACAATACAAGGAATGATTGCTCAATATTTTATTATGAAGAATAATAATATTTGTATTGAATTTGTTTCCTCTGTGAATAAATTAAAGGATGATAAGGAGACAAATATGGAAAAAAGCGACGAAAAGATAAAATATAGCGATCGTAAAAAAAAGGGAATACAAAAATGTTTAGAAATAATTACCAATACACATTATTATCAATGTTGGGAAGCATTTTTTTCAAAACATACAAAAAAGGATGATTTAGCTGATTCTTTTTTACAAGGATTATGGTATGTTAAAAATAAAATGTAGTGATAATTTGGTAATGTTTAGATAAAAATGTAAAAATAGATAAGTATATTTTTATATAAAATAAATATATTTATTATTCGTAAGACTTAAAATTATATGTTCTTATTAATTCATAAGACATGGATAATGAAATCATTGATATTTCAGATATAACTTTAAACGACTCACCTATGAAATTAAAATCAAGTAATTTTGGTGGTGGACTTGAATTATTAATGAACGATAAAATGAAAGAAGGATCAAAAACACCAACCAGTGACATTCATATTGATGATTTAGAAAACTTGGAAAACGAATTAAATGATTTAGTTGACGATGATTTCCCAACTAGAAACACATATGAATCAAAATCTGGTTTGTTTGACGCAAAAATAGAATCATCATCATTTTCAAGTGAAAAACAAAATGTAAGATTCAACGATTCTGGCTCTGGTCCAAGCATTGGTCAAGCAACCGCGGATCAACATCATGACTCACAAACTTGGGATGGTTATGGTAAATTCAACAATATTCCCATGAATCCCGATAAAGCAGGTCATGCTGAGCCCCAAATGACCAAAGAAGAATTATTAAGGGAAAAATTCAAGTATTTAAGAAAGCTAGAAAATTTAGAATCCAAAGGAGTGAATTTAACAAAAAAATATACCATGGATTCACCTCTTGCTGAAATGCAAGGTGAATATGAAATGATTATGGAGGAAAAAATAAAACAAAATTCTATTAAATTCCAGGGAAATATGTTAATGGCGTGTATTAATGGTATTGAATTTTTGAATAACCGTTTTGATCCATTTGATGTCAAATTAGACGGCTGGAGTGAACAAGTCAACGAAAATTTGACTGACTACGATGAGATTTTTGGAGAATTATATGATAAATATAAATCACGAGCATCTATGGCACCCGAATTGAAATTATTATTCCAACTTGGCGGTAGTGCTATGATGGTACACATGACAAACACTATGTTTAAATCCGCAATGCCTGGAATGGATGATATTTTACGACAAAATCCCGATTTAATGCGACAATTCCAATCTGCTGCAGCAAATTCCATGAGTCAAACCAGTCCTGGATTTTCTGGATTTATGAATGGTCTAATGAATCCAGAGGCTATGAATGGCGGAGGAGGACCGCCACCACCTATGGCGACCCAAGGTCCAAATGCGGTTCCTCCATCTGTATCGCGTGGAGGTAATAACAGTGCCTATATGTCACGCCCTGATTTGAGTATGGGTGCCGGTGGACGCAGTAATTTCAACGATGGTATTAATATTCGAGAAAATTTCGGGGGTATAAGTGATTCGGAAAAAACATCTAGATCATCTCGTCCTGAAATGAAAGGACCAAGTGATATTTCAGATATATTGTCTGGATTAAAAACCAAGACCATCAATATACAAGAATCTGCCGCACCAATAGCACCTATTTCTGTACAAAGACAAAATACGCATGCTACAACATCACAAAATGAAAACAGTACGATTTCAATCAGTGATTTAAAAGAATTACAAAGTGAGGGAACTATGCCTAAGAAAAGTAAAAGACGACAAAAGAGCGATAAAAACACATTAAGTTTGGATATTTAATTCTTATGATTATTTATTAATATGGTGAAAAAGGATATAAAAATGTATTTTTAAATAAAATATACGATACATTTTTATACGAATACAAATATGGATGAAAAAGAGTATGATTTGATTATTTGTGTATATGGTTGCGATACAATTCCAAAATATAATGAACAAATACGTGTCATTAATGATACCTGGGGAAAATTATGTAACACAAGTGAGTACAGTGTAAAACTTTTATATTTTCTTGGAGAAAAAACAAATGAAGATTCCTTTATAGGAAATAACTATATTCATTTACATGGTGTATTAGATGATTATTCATCAGCATCCCATAAGCAATACCAAGGGTTAAAATATATTCATGAAAATTTTAAATATAAATTTGTATTTTGTTGTGGAACAGATACTTATGTGAATATTCCAAAAATGTTGAAACTAAAAAATTATTTTGATTACAATGTAAATAATTTAATTGGCGGTGACATTGGATGGAGAATAATTAATAGTAGTAGATATTTGTTTTTTTTTGGTGGTGCTGGTTTTATATTAACTAATAAAGCATTATCATTATTATATCCATTGTTACCAAATATTATGGATAAATGGAGTGAAATATGTATTCATAATAAAACAGAATTTGATCCAACTGATAAATTTTATAATACAGAAAAAGATTTAATTATTAATAAAGAAAATATAAGTTCATGCGATATTTCTATTGCTTATTTTTTACAACAACCTGAATTAAATACTTCTTTAATACATTTACCAAAACTCTTTTATTATTGTAATTACAGGGGTTTGACACATAATGAAAGTTATCCAATATATGAAATTAAACCTGTTTATACTGACCATATTGTAACGTGTCATTTAATGACCATACAAGATTGTTATGATTTTACAAAATTATTAATTGAAAATTTATATTATATGAATATTCCATTATTTTGTTCTAATGATATTAATGAAGTTATAAAAAATAATGAATTACAGTGTTATCTTAAAAATGCAATAAATGAAAATGAATTGTGTTATGAATAATATAATAAAAATAACTATTTTATGAAAATAACTATATAAAAATTATATAATTATTACATTATTAGAATTATGAGTGAATTAAAAATTGCGTTAATCACTGGTATTACGGGTCAAGATGGGTCTTATTTAGCAGAATTATTATTGGAAAAAAATTATTGTGTTTGGGGTCTTATCCGTCGTGGGTCGAATATTAATACTCAACGTATTGAGCATATTTTCAAAAAATTAAATCTCCGTTATGGAGATTTGAGTGATGGAATTAATTTATCCAATATATTGAATGAAATATACAACACCTATAAGGAGTGTGTTGGTGTTTTGGAAGTCTATAATTTAGGCGCGATGAGTCATGTGAAAGTATCCTTTGATATGCCAGAATATACTGGAAATGTGGATGGACTGGGGACACTTCGTCTCTTGGAAACTCTTCGAAATTCGAGTATCCCTTTGGAAAAAATCCGATTTTACCAGGCATCCACATCTGAAATGTTTGGTAAAGTTCAAGAAGTTCCACAAAAAGAAACGACGCCTTTCTACCCGCGATCGCCTTATGGTGTTGCCAAGGTATATGGACATTGGATCACCAAAAATTACCGTGAGGCATATGGTATGTATGCTTGTTCAGGTATTCTTTTCAATCACGAATCTCCTAGAAGAGCGCATAATTTTGTTACCAGGAAAATAACAATTGGCCTCAATAAGATATTAATAGGACAAGATACAAAATTGGTATTGGGCAATATTTATTCCAAACGGGATTGGGGACACGCTAAAGATTATGTGCGCGGTATGTGGTTAATGCTACAACAAGACCACGCAGAAGATTATATTTTATCCACCAATGAATTTCACAGTGTTAAGGAATTTGTTGAAAAATCTTTCGCATTGAAGGGATTTGATATTCAATGGAAAGGCGAAGGTTTAAACGAGGTTGGTTATGACGCAAAAACCGGCCGTGAATTGATTTTTGTCTCGGATAAATATTTTAGACCCACAGAAGTAGATGAATTGTTAGGTGATTCAAGCAAAGCACGTAGTGAATTAGGGTGGAAATCGGAATATAGTTTTGACGATTTAGTCAAAGAAATGGTAATTCAAGATTGTGGATCTTTATAATCATTTATTTCATTTAGAATATATAATAATTATTTTATTGATCTATATTAGTATATTTATTTGTAAATGGATAGAAGTAGTATTAATAATGAAGAATTAACAATGTATATGGAAGATAGAGTATTAGAAGCTATAAAAAAAATTCCATTTGAAGAACAATATTTTTTAATTATTGTATTGTTTTTAAAATTTGTATTTTGTTATGGTGTTGAAAATACCACATTTGTTATAATATTTATTTTAAATTTTTTAAAATTAAACACAGGTAGTGAGAGTAATTATTATTATCATTTAATTATTGATTCATTAAAATGGTTAAATGAAAATTTAGAATTACTTGTAGATAAATATATAAATACTCGACCGGACGTAACCGAAATTCAAAGATATAAAGCATTTGAAGATTATTTGTTACTTCTTGAGGCAAAACTTTATGTATTACTCGCAAACTTAACGTGTTGTCATGGTAATGTGACTGGTAAACAATATATTAAATTTGTTGACGGTGATACAGAACGTAAATATGTGTTAGATGAAAACAAATTAAAAGAACTATTTTCTGGTGATATTCCTCTTGAAATTATGGATGAGCTAATGAAAAAATATGAGTGCGATAATACAGAAGATTGTATCAACAAAATGATAAATGACATTAATTCGATTCCTGAAATAAATAAAGCCTTAAAAATCATTGTTCATAAACAAGACCTTGAAACGGAACGTAGGATTGGTCAGCGCGTAAAAATAAAAAATGAAATCGAATATTATTTACCCGGTAATCCGGAACCAATAGATTTATCTGGAAGAATGGTTTATTTATTTAACGAATCTAAACATTATAATTGTATTGTAAGGGTGAATGGTAAATGGTATATTGGATATTATAATCCAGAATACAATATTGACCCGGTTACTAGAGAATACAGATTTCCAAATCTTCAACAATATGTATACTATACGGGAGGTAATAATCCTATTAGAGAAATCGTTTTTCCAGATGATCAAGTAAAAGACAATGTAAAACCAATGAAATGTTATCGTGTTAATATAAGAGAGTCAGAATTTCCAATTGTTTTACCAGAAGACGCGTTTGATTTGAATAACATTGAAACATATATTGAAAATCCGGAATTTAAAAACGCGTTTGAAGGTATCAAACAAGTGATTCAAAATATATTTACAAATCAAGATGAAAATGATAAATATCTTGAAAATTATCTCAATGGTGTCGCTGAAAAAGAATATAGAACAAAAGAACGATTTTTTGAAATGCTTCGATATATTTTTGGAACACAAGAAAATGAATATGAAGAAGATAACCAAGATGAAGAGACAATTTACCCATATGCGTTAGATATAGTAGCACCTCCTATTTTACGTGGGTGTCATGTAGGTATTCGTTATATAAGAGATAGTGTCATTTATTTTACGGGTCGTTTGATAGATAACACTCCAGCATTTCGTGATTGGCTTTTAAGAATTTGGAATAATATGATTGATAGATTGAATGAACTTTTAAGAAGAATAAACCCACCACTGAGAGATGAAATTCCAGCGAATGAAACTCGGATTGCCGTTATTCCGGAAAATCAGATTGATATTATTCCACATGTTACTCAGGAACAAATTGATTTGATAATAAGACAACGACCAACAAGACCTAGAGCTCCTTCTAATCCACGAGGAAGAAGACCAAATACTCCGCAACTTGGAGAAAGAGATGCCGAAGAACAACAAGCGAGAAGAGAAGAAGCGCAAGATTTTGTAGATGATATGAATGAACGCGGTGCGCAGCGTGATAATGAAGGACTTTATAATCGATCGAATAGTAGAAATCAACCAAACCAATTGTATAATGAATTACAAATAGAGCCTAATGCGACTCAGGAACAAATTAAAACAGCGTATCGTGAATTAGCAAGACGGTGGCATCCTGACAAAAATCCAGGTAATGTTGGTCCAGCGACTGAAAGATTCCAACAAATTTCACTAGCTTATAGTGTTTTATCTGACCCAGTTAAAAGAAATGATTATGACAGATATGGTACAATCGGTGGAAAAACAATTAAGCATCGTAAAGGAAGAAGAAAAGGAACAAAATACATCAAGACAAATAAAAAATACAGAAAAAAAATACCTCGAAAAACGATTAAAAAATACAAAAAGAAAATCATGGAAAAAAGAAAAAAACAAGGTAGAAAAACTCGTAGAATAAACTAATATTTTTTATTTTTACATATTATAATATTATAAAGCAAAAATGAAAAAAATATTAGTTACTGGTGGGTCCGGTTTAGTCGGTCACGGAATACAATCTATTGTAGGAGAATTTGGCGATAAATACGAATTTATATTTGTTTCGTCCAAAGATTACGATTTATATGATTTTCAACAAACCAATCAAATGTTTGAACACATAAAACCCCACATAGTCATTCATTTAGCCGCAAATGTAGGAGGTTTATACAAAAACATGAATCAAAAAGTAGACATGTTGGAAAAAAATTTAATGATTAATTTCAACGTGGTGAAATGCTCACACGATCATCGTGTAGAAAAATTAATAGCATGTTTATCAACCTGTATTTTCCCCGACCAAATAGAATACCCCATTGATGAAACCATGTTACACAATGGACCACCGCATGAATCCAATGACGCGTACGCTTATGCGAAACGCATGTTGGAAGTCCATTGTCGTGCCTATCGCGAATCCTATGGTGATAATTTTGTCTGTATTATTCCTACTAACATATACGGACCGCATGATAATTTTGATCTAGAAAACGCGCATGTATTACCAGCTCTAATACATAAGTGTTATTTAGCCAAATTATATGATCAGGATTTTGTTGTCAGGGGATCAGGTAAACCATTGCGGCAATTTATTTATTCGAAGGATTTAGCGTTGCTTATTATGATGGTCATTGAAAATTATAACGGTGATAATATTATTTTATCAGTAGATGAAACAGACGAGGTGAGTATAGAATGTGTTGCGCGTACTATAGCGCGCTGTTTTGATTATGAGGACAGAATCGTCTTTAACCCGAGTTATAGCGACGGACAATATAAAAAGACAGTAACAAATCATAGACTACAAGAAATTCTTGGAAATGACATCAAATTTGAATTCACATCAATTCAAGAGGGTTGTAAAAATACAGTAGAATGGTTTATCAACAAAATGAATATTGTGTAATTGCCCAATTCTCTAATTGTGTAATTATTGTATTCAATATTATATTCATATATATATAATATTAAACTATGGACCCCGAAACCCTAACAAAATCCTTATCCACACCTGAAAAAAAATCATTGGAAAATGGATTATTCATATTTCGTCGTGATTTTAGAATTACAGACAATAATGGCTTAAATCAATTGGTTTCCATGTGTAAAAATGTATATACTATATTCATATTCACTCCTGAACAAGTAGGTAGCGGAAATTCATATAAATCAAATAATGCTGTACAATTCATGATTGAATCTTTAGAAGATTTGTCCGCTTCAATATCACAAAAGGGAGGTCGTCTCTATACCTTTTATGGACATAATGAAAGTGTCTTATCTAATTGTATCAAATATTACCATATCGACGTTGTTGGTTTCAATAAGGACTATACTCCGTATGCTTTAAAGAGAGATGACGCGATTACTGAAGTGTGTAAAAAAATGGGCGTGGAATGTATTCAAGTAGGGGATTACTATTTACACGAACCAGGGACGATATTCAATGGATCTGGCACCGCATACCAAAAATTCACCCCATATTACGAGACTTCTATGAAACACCCCGTGGAAAAACCAGCGCCCCAGAAAAAACAAATGAAATTCGTAAAAAAATCCGGAACACCTCCAGGGAATCACTTGATTTCTCTCAACGATGCCTTTTTCAAATTCACAAAAACAAATGAAAATATATTAATTGGTGGAAGAAAACAGGCAATTCGGGCTTTAAAAGCCGCGTTGAAAACTCAAAATCATTACGCATCAACCAGAAATGATTTAGACAAACCAAGTAGTAAATTATCGGCATACATCAAATTCGGTTGTCTCTCCATCAGAGAAGTTTTTTGGGCATTTAAAACAAAAAATTATCATGATTTAAATCGTCAGCTTATTTGGAGAGACTTTTATATGAATATTTTGTATAGTTATCCGCGTGTGCTGGGTCACCCCATGAAACCCGCGTATTCAAAAATAAAATGGCATCATAATTCACGATGGTTAGACGCCTGGAAAACAGGGATGACTGGGTTTCCCGTTGTTGATGCGGCAATGCGGGAACTTAATACAACCGGGTTCATGCATAACCGCGCCAGATTAATTGTTGCTTCTTTTTTAGTCAAAACCCTTTTAATAAATTGGAGGGAAGGAGAGAAATACTTTGCCACGAAATTGACTGACTATGACGTGGCATCCAATAATGGTAACTGGCAATGGGTTGCCGGTACCGGGGCAGATAGTCAACAATATAATCGTATTTTTAATCCCTGGACACAATCGGAAGAACATGACCCCAAATGCATTTATATTAAAAAATGGATACCCGAGTTGAATGAGTTGGATCCAAAAGTGATACACTCATGGTATAAATATTGGGGTGAATATAAAGATATTCAATATGTCAAACCTATATGCGATTTTAGCGAACAGAGAAAAGCGGCCTTAAAAATGTATTCGGTTGTGTAATATACTTTCTCTCATTGTTTTCATATTACAAAAGTAAATTTTGCGATTATTCATTTATATATTTATATTTTTATATGTATAAATATATGTTTATTGATATTGTTTTGAATTACATGAATTACATGAGTTACATGAGTAATTATCTTTATTCGAATGTTAAAAATATAAAATATGGAATTTTTCTTTCGGGTATTTTTTTATTCATTCTTTTATGTATTGTTATTTTTAGTATTATATTTTTTATTGTGGTTAGCTATATTATATTTAAAAAAGTAAAAATGAATATTGATAACAATAGTATTCTTTTTTATCAATACAACAAAAAAAGTAAAGCTACACTCGAAAAATATGGTGATTATGAAATAAAAAAAATATTTTTAATACGACAACCATTTACCAAATTAATGACATTATTATTAAATATTCTTACGTTTTATAATTATAATAAAATAGTTAATCATTCAAATATTTTTCCATACCACACATTATTAGTTTTTGAAATTAAATTACCAAAAAATAAACGTAAATTCATATTACTTGAAAAAAATAATTCTATAAATATTTGTGAAAACTTTACAATACAAAATACACAAGATATGAAATTCATTAATATTAAAAATAAAACAACAATTAACAAAATATTATTAACAACTGAAGAGAGAATAGGAGTGACTAATTATTACAATTGGAATTTATTTACAAATAATTGTAAAAAGTTTATAAAAGAAATATTAATAACAATTGGAAAATATAATAATTCTTGTAAAGAATTTATTCAAGAAGAAAATATTAATGATGTATTTGTAAAAACAAAACTTCTTCCTACTGAATTTTTACTACATATTATTAATTCTGGTGTGAATATTTATAACTTTACTGAAAAATATTTACTTGATAATGATATTGTATTTTTTTAACCTAAAATGAAAAATAACAGGGTTTCTATCTTAATACCTACATGTAAAAAATAAAGAAACCTAGACTATTTTATAATACTACATTATCAATATGTAGCTGATATATACAAAAAAATTTATATTTATCTTTATTTATCTTTATTTATCTTTGTCAACCAAAATTTCTTTTGCGATCGCACGAATTATTTTGTTATAATTCTTTTGTGCTTTTTCTTTGTCTGTATCGCACAAGCTCTGGTCGATCAATTTGGTATACAAGTCACTCTTTTTATGATTTGGATCTTTGTATTCAGGGTTAGCTTTTGCCCAAAGATTCATTTGTTTAATATTTTTATGTTCAATCGCCTTAATTGCTTTTATCATTTGTTCTTTATCGTCATCTTTATGCCAAGTATCATTGTTCTTGACATGAATCACCTCCCTTTTCAAATCGCTACAGTGAATGGGTCTTTTGCTTATATCTAACCTGTTTAATCCATTCACCAAAATATTACTAATCCCTCCACAATACCCGAGGGGTCCAAAATTTTCAAAGTCGGTTAGGGTTAAAATGAGTGATTCCAAAAAATCGCTCAAATTTAATGCGTCTTTACAAGTCTCATTTAAGAATACATTCAAGTTGAATTTGTTATTGTTTTGTGTTATATTATTATTATTGGTTATATTCCGATCCTTACTCATTTCAAGCATTTGTTTATTCTGTTCAAGAATAAGTTCTTTGAATTCCTGATTCTGTTTCAAAAGCTCCAGGATCAAATCCGTGGAATATTGGTTGTTTTCTGCGGATGGTTCCTCTTCTAGAGTGATTGTTATGTTTTCTGATTGTTTTATTTCACACTTTTTTTTGTGATACCATAAACCAACACGAGATTTGTATATTTTATTACAAAAATCACAATTATGCTGTTGGGAAATTTGGGGATTTTTTGTTAAAGATTTGTTAAAAGCTGTTAAATCCACGTTTTTTAGATGTTTTTTTGTTAAAATATGTTTATTATAATCTTTTTTATTATGTGTTTTGATGTTGCAAAAACAACATTCGTAAATTATGTTATCGACATGGGATAAAGGGAGGACATTTGTTAAAGACATGTTATATATTTTGTTAACATAAAATTTCCCTAAATCCTTTCCTAATTAAATTCTATTTTTATGCTCACAAAATTATGCTCTCATACATTTTTCCATGAAAAATACGGGAGAGCTTTATGCTTTAAAACACCCTAAAAAACAGTGTTTTTAATATGAATCCCTGGGATTTTCAAAAATGGACATACCAAAAATGTCCATTTTTACTTTTTCCATTCACTTTTGTTTGAAAATTAAAAATTTTAGAATCTAGATTCTTCGATAAATTATAAATATATAATATAAATATAATATAAAATGTTTCGTAGATTACTTGCTGCTTCTGCACTATTACCATTTTCATGTGCAACCAATATTATATATGTATTAGCCTATTCATGGACCCCTGGATTTTGTTTCACAAATAACCCTAACTATCCAGGTTGTTTAGACCCAAAACCTTATTGGCAAGAGAATTTTACATTACATGGACTATGGGCTCAATATGATACAACTGGGTATCCGTCGTATTGTTCTACCGAAAGCTTTGATCCCAATATACCTATTGAAATTGGTTGGACCACAATGACTACGTATTACCCTGATGTAAAATATGAGGAAACTGACCCAGATTACGATAGTTTTTGGGAACACGAATGGGATAAACATGGCACTTGTTCAGAATTATCACAATACGATTATTTCCAACAAGCAATTTCGCTCGTAGAAACATTTACTACACCTGAAATAATACATGACTATATAAATACAACCAATTCACTATCGGCGAATGCCGCACGTAATTCTTTTGGTGGACCTACATATACGGCATTACAATGTAGTGATTCGAATATTCTTACTGGCGTCTATACGTGCTGGTCTCATTCACCAGTCTTACAAATAGAATGTCCAGAATCTGTACAAAAAGAAGATACGTGTAGTTCTCAATATTTGACAGTGGTTTCATTGTAAAATATTTATAAATAAATAAAAAACAGTAAAATAAATAAATTTGTTTATAATTATAATATATATGTATCGAAATTATATTAGTAACCATCCAATCATCGTATCTATACTTTTATTTTTAGTGATATTTGGAACATTTCATTATTGCCAACCAGGTTTTTTATATAATGAAGATGGAAGTATTCGCCAGTTTGGAGTTGGATATAGAAACAAGACAATTCTTCCAATCTGGCTATTGGCAATCATTTTAGGAATATTGTCGTATTTGTTTGTATTATTTTATTTAGCACAACCTAGGTTACAGTTTTGAAATCCGAAAGACTAACTCATGGTGTACGTAGTTGATGTTGCCTTTTTATTATTATTTTGTATAGTTTCTTGTTTTTTCTCAAAATTAGCCTGTTGTTCTTGAATAGATTTTAAATCTTTATTACAACCACGCATTGCTATATTGTATTGAACAACACTTGTTACTAAAATGGCAGTGTTGACATACCATAACGCCTCACCTATATTATCTCTGATTAAAACAGTATTTAATAATTTTTGTTTTAATTCAATACTATCCGAATTGTCTTGTTGATATTCTGGTTTCATTAATGGAGACAATGTTGCTAAACTTTCTAAAAAGTTTTCAGGAACGATTTGATTAATGATAATAGATGTATTACCACATATTTTAATAATAGCATCTGCTACAGATTGGTATTTTTTCTTATCTTCTTCGCTCAAATTATCTTGTTTCATTGTATTTTCAATATCTGGATTTATTAATAGTTGAGTCAACACATCATTTGCTGATCCATATACACAGAAATAACCAATTACATTTGAAAACGCTGACTTAAAACCAGGAAAAATAATCAACATGGAAACCAATAATCCAAAAATAAAAACCCACGGAATAAGTGTAATTAAAAATCCCGCACCAATGTTACTCGCAATATCTCCACCACATGTGTTTATAATATATCCAATATTAATCACAAGTTGACTGATTAAAACCAATATCATATAAATAATTAATGCTGTATTATTCGAAGAAGTGTATGTTGACATTTCATCACTACTTTCCGCACTTTTTAATTTTTCATAGGTAAGTTTGGGTTTAAGAATAGTATAATAAATAATTGTAATAATGATAAATACAAATACAGAAATGTAGGAACTATTCATATATTATGTATATTGTGTATAATTTATTTTGAAATAATAAAAGTAATTATTATATATTATTATATAATTCATGAACTTTAACGATTTTTCTAAACCAACCTTAATTGAACCTGGTGTAAAATTTTTTTTAAATCAAACATTAAAACAATGTCACGAATTTAAAAATAAATACAACAATCTCATATTCAATATATCATTGGCGGTTGGTTTTTTTCTACTTTTAGGAACAATTCTTCTATTCAAATACAAGGGAAAACTAACCCCTTCCGAAAAACAACGAAAAAATCAGGAAAAACAACAATATGTTTTATCTAAAATCCGAAATTACCAGGAAACAAAATTAAGAGCACAACAATCATTAATCACTGGATTACCTCAATGGGACGATGAGCACACCTTGTTACATCGAAAGGTATAATAAAAAATATAGAATAATAGAAAGATTGATACACCTCTACAAAAATATATGATTTTTTTATTGTATTTGTGTGTTTCACAACCATAATTACACAAAACTCTCAAAATAAAACAAAACGGTCCTGGAGTATATTTGCGTAATCGTGAAACACAATATTCCTTTGTTTCTTCAAACGTATCTAATGGGTCTATAATACTATCCACGATTACACTGTTTGTATCATAGTCTATTCCACAAACAACAATTTTAGCGTCTAATTGCTTTGCCAAAACATAAAAACCGGTTTTCCATGTTATAGTTCCGCCTGAAGGAAACAGAATACGACAAAATTTTGGCGTATTTTGTAGTGATAAAATTTCATTTTTTACAAATCCACCCTTATTCGTTATTTGTATACACCAATCCGGAAAATATGGAGAAGGACCTCTGGCATACACGTGAGGATTATTTTCTCCAAATGATTTGAATGCGTTGTATAAGATGTATCCGTCAAAAAATGGAGTTGAATGTGCTGCGACACATATTTTCTTGGGAATATTTAGGAAGTCTTTTTCAAGTTCAGAAGTTGAATATAAAAAATTCCAATTATGTATCATGTGTATTATATCATATACATGTTATTTCATTAAATGTTTTGCATATAACATTATGCCCATGGATGGCTAATATCTAGGAATATTTTTTAAATACCAATAACCAAATATATTTGTTATATGATGGTAAATAAAATATCACCAATTTATAAGTAATATGGCAGAAATCGTAGATATTGAAAATATTGAAAATATTGAAGAAAATAAGAAAGAAAACAATGAAAATCCCATCATGGACGCAACAAATAAATATTACATGTTGAAATCAAAATATCACCATGATTATGAAAAAGAAAAAAAAGAAATCATGTATGGTAAAAAAACGAATAAATTAAGTTGGAAAGACAAACGTTTTGAATTTAAAAAAATTGTTCCCAAATGTGTAAATTGCCAACGACGGGTAGGATCTATTTTTGAAACCAAAATCAATGATGAGTTTGAAAGAGTATTAAAGGCAATGTGTGGTGACAGAAAAGATCCTTGTCCATTTGACATAGAAATCAATTTAGGAGTAACCTATGATTTACGAGATTTAATGAATGAAAATGAAGAAGAAACTAGGAAATTCAAACATCAAATCATATTGGATAAGAATGATTTTTTATTTGGATATATAGATTCTGAACAGGCTGTTGAAAAATTTGACGAAATTAAAAACGAAATTAATGGATCAATTGAAAGCTCAGAATATTACATGTCATTGTTGAATGACAAAATCTATAATGTAGATAAAAAAAACAATTTAAAAAAAATACAAACCGAGGTATATACAAACATCTCAAATATTAAAAAATACGCGGATGAATACAAGAAGACACATAACAAACAATTCATGAGTGATATTGCGCGTATATATTATCAAGATATGACACCACGTTTAAAGGAAATTATGGAAGAAAAATACGCGGCCTCTTATGTTGATAAGGAGAACAATATAAATCTTTTAATTCAAGAACCCATTTCTTTTGAAAATGTAGAATATACTTTAGGTGATACTGGAGTGATTAAAATGAAATTTGGAGCGTCGTCATCTGGTAAAAAAGACAAGTCTCGTAAATCACGACGCGGAGAACCGAAAAATGTTTCAAGGAAAAAGGTTGTTATTGAAGAGGGAGAATCGTTATCTCTATAAGAAAAATTATCCCTATCTCTATAAAAATAATATTTTAATAATATATTAATATATAATAGAAATAATGTCAATAACAAAATATATATCGATTCCTGTATTTTTGTGTAGTTTAGCATTTGGTCTTTTTTTTGTCTATATTATGGGACCAGAATTAAAAGAGGTTTATATGTACCCAACTCCAGAAAATAGTGATTCTGTACAATACCGTGATAAGGCGGACAACTGTTACATCTATCAGGCAAATGAAGTCAAATGTCCTGCTGATAAATCAAAAATAAAATCAACGCCAATACAACGGTAAATCACAAACATGAATATTTTAGCGAATGGTTAAATAATAATCGTATGTAAATATATGTTGAGATTATCTAAATTTTTACATACCGAAAGTGGGAGAATATTAATGTCAATTATTTTAGGATTGGGTTTAGCCACATTATTTAGAACAGTTTGTAAAGGTAAAAACTGTGTCATTTACAAGGCACCGCCTATAGATGAAATCGACGATAATGTATATAAATTTGGAGATAAATGTTATACATATAAAAATGTTTCTACCAAATGCGACAAAAGTAAAAAAATAATAGATGATAAATAAATTCACGAATTTGCGTATCTTGTATGATTATAATAATCAAACTATATTATAATAATATGTCCGGGGATACCACAAGTATATTAGACTTGCCTACCGACCCTACGGGTGGCGGAACTATAGGAGGAAATGTATCGTTTTCCATTAATGAAAGAATTCCTGCTGCGGATGGTAACAATCAGTCCCCCTCATCCGGAATGAGTTTAGACCAATCTACAATTAATCAATTAGTAAGCGGATTACAACATGCCAGCTCCACTGGTTTAACCCAATTACAATCAAGAGATATTCCAAGAAACACTGATGGTATTGTACAAGACCCTTCTATACAACCCAACTATATTCCTCCAACATCCATTGAATCGCAAGATTATATTAGGGATTACCAAGAAAACGAAGATATTATAGCCGAATATAATAAACAACATGAAAGAATGGGAACAATGGATCAAATGTACGATGAAATACAAACACCTTTATTGTTATGTATATTATATTTTTTGTTTCAATTACCTATTTTCAAAAGATTATTGTTCAAGTATTTGCCCTTTTTATTTTTTAAAGACGGAAATATAAATATATATGGGTATTTATTTACAAGTATTTTATTTGGTGTCATATATTATATATTATCAAAAACAACGACATTATTTAGCACATTTTAGAGTGTTTATTTAAGGTATCAAATTCCCAAAAATCTAAAAAAAGAACCCGCGTTTCTTTTGTCCGAGTGTTTTATTTTTTTTATTTTGTCGTCGTAATGTTTTTACGTATTTTTTTTTAAGTTTTCCATATTTTTTGGTTTTCACCTTTGCTATTTTTATATCGGCGGGTCTATAAGATAAAAACCACTCTTGAAATTCCTTACTACCTCGATGTTGTTTTAATTCTCGAAATTTTTGAGCCTTATCAGAACGTATTTCTTCAATTGTTTTTTGATGCCCATAACAATGAATATTAAATCTTTTTAAAAGACCTTTTTGACTTAATCTATTTTTTTGTTGTAATTCAAATAAATAGTTTGCCATACACAAAATACGATCTACATTATAATATTTTTTTTCAGCATATACAAAAGCTAAATAATAACTCAACATGGTATCTATCGTAGCTATTTTTATTTTCTGCCCTCGAACCGTAATTTGATTATAACTATGGCAAGCGATTGGCTCATATACAAAAGCAATGGTATCTTTACCAATCATGATTTGATAATTTTTTGGAATAACATCACCGATCGCATCGTTTACTACAATACGCGCGTTATTTACATCTATATCTTTTAATCGCTCCACTACAATTTCAGCAGTTAACCCAGCATCTTCAGAAATGACATCAAAATCAGGGATTTTTTTGACTTGGTGATGTATTTCTTTTGGCATATATTTAGCATACATTGACATAGCATAACCTCCGAAAAATACAACAGATTGATTAATGAGTGTATTTTTTACATTATCATAAATTTGAGCTTCTTTTTTATCGTCATACATTTCTCTTTGAAAATCAATTTCGCTGCAATTTTCACTTTTAACTGGATAATGTTTATTTAACAAAGTGAGTCTTTTTAATATTTTTTCCCATCGGGATATGTCCCCCGCAGGACGACTCAATTCAAGATACATGGACATTCTTAAAAAATTGGCAGGCGCATATAAAATACCACCCACGCTAATACTTTCGCGTTTAATGCTTTTATATAATTCAACATGTAACAAGGTAATATCAGCAATTGGAAAAAAATTAACAAATACTTTATAAGTTCCGTGATGTACACCAGATTTGGTTTCAACCTCGACAAAACCTTCTTTAAAATACAAATCTGCCAATTCTTTGGCATCATTTAACGCATTTGAACTAAAAAAATCGTAATCTGGAATTTCTATATCCTTATCATAAAACTGATCTTGTTTAGGAAGTATATTATTAATTGCGGTTCCTCCGTAGCAAATAAGACTTTTTTTCTTGATAAAATTTTCTACAATTGTTAATATTTTATTAATATCAGGAGAATTAATTGCTTTTTTACGAACCTGGTGTTCCGCCTTATCCACTGCTGATCGTAAAATAACTAATTCGCAATCATCAAATGACATATTTTTATCGCATAGTTTATTCATATTTTCCTAGATATATTATCTAACATATGTAGAGATAATATATTTATATATTCGCCCATCCTCCACCAACTTAATCCCCAATCACTAAAATTCCCTTAAATATTAAAACTGTAATTTTTTGTTTTTACCGATCGAGGTTGATAACTAACCGCGGGATTTTGTTGTTTTGGTGCTGGAACAGTTACAGGTATATCACGTAAATTTTCTGGTTTTAATACAAAAGCACAACCAGCATCATTGAAAAACTTATTATTTTCTTGTAAATTCACGTCATTCAATTGATAACGCATGGAAATCATTTGGCAACCAGTTAATCTTGCTGCGACACCACTTGGGTTTGACGGGTTTGATCCTTTATCTGGCATCGCAATCGTCATATTTTTTTTATTGAAATTTTGTAATTCGGCTAGATCTGGGGTGTTTTTAATATCATAATTACGAAGAGCGCGCATAAATACTGAATTACTCAATATATTTACATATTCATATAGATCACGATTATCCATAAATGCTTTGTTACTATTGTCAATGATTAAAATAATTTTTTTGGATAAATCGAGCAATTTGGTATTTCCAAAATTGCTTTGTCTGTTTTCATAACTTGTTCCAGGTCCCATAAAATATTGATCGTAACTATCCAAAATATTTGCTAAATTTTGGAACATTTTTTGATTAGTACTTTTAATTCTTAAATGAATTAAGATGGGGTCATTTGGATTAGGTGCGCCAGTTGTTGAAAACGCATAACTTACAATTATTTTCATAGCATCAGCAAAAGGAACACTATTGTATGTTTCCTTAATATAATAACTATCACTTGTTGAAGTTGCGATAACTGGTTGGTCGTTAATTGAATATATTTCAAAGTCTAGACCTCTACATCCTTCTTTAAGAACATTTGTTAAATTACATGTATTTACGTAATCATTCTTGTATGAACCACCACTACAACAATTATAAGCAGTTTTTATGTAATAATCTTTCAATGTATAATTTGAGTTGGGACTTTTTGAATTAACTGATTGTATTTTTCCATTTATTGTTCCATATAAATTATTCATATAATTACACTCAGAACTCATTAAATTTTTCATGTATAAATAATAAACAAAAAATGAAATGACAAGTATTACCATAACACCTCCAAACATATATGGGACAATATCATCACGTTGGAATATTTTTTTAAAATCTTTTATATTATCCATCTTTTAGTAGTATCTATTATATACTAATAAAAGTATTTTAAAATAATTTTAAAATTATTAAACTATTCAAAAATTAATAAAATTAATAAAAATATTTAAAATCAGTTAAATATAAATTTATTACTATAATATAATAGATAAATGAGTGGAGGATTAATACAATTGGTATCGGCAAGTAATCAAGATATTGTTTTAACAGGTAATCCAAGTAAAACATTTTTTAAATCGACATATCATAAATATACTAATTTTTCATTACAAAAATTTAGACTTGATTTTGAAGGAGCGCGAACCTTGCGTTTATCAGAAGAATCAAACTTTACATTTAAAGTAAAGCGTTATGCTGATCTTTTAATGGATTGTTATTTGAGTGTAGATTTGCCGAATATATGGAGTCCCATATTTCCACCAAATACCGACACAGCCAGTACAGAAAATAATACTGGAGCATGGATACCATATGAATTTAAATGGATTGAAAATATTGGAGCACAGATGATATCACGAATTACAATTACTTGTGGGAACCAAACATTACAAGAATATTCGGGAGCCTACATACTTGCAATGGCACAGCGTGATTTTTCTACGGAAAAAAAGGCGCTTTTTGATAAAATGATAGGGAATGTTCCAGAATTAAATAATCCCGGTAATTCGGGAAGTCGTGTGAATTCATATCCAAACGCATATTATACTACAAATCCGGCTGGCGCGGAGCCATCAATACGTGGTAGAACATTATATATTCCATTAAATTCATGGTTTACTATGAAGAGTCAAATGGCGTTTCCTTTAGTGGCTTTACAATACAATGAATTACATATAAATGTTACAATGAGACCAATACAGGAATTGTTTCAAATACGTGATGTGATGGATAGTGTGAATAATTATCCATATGTAGCGCCTAATTTTAATTTATATTATATGCAATTTTATCGCTTTTTACAAACACCTCCGGATATTTCTTTAGGTGTAAGTTCATATACAGATACAAGGACATTATGGAATGCGGATGTTCATTTGAATTGTACTTATTGTTTTTTATCAAATGCTGAATCGCGGATATTTGCTTTAAATGAACAGAAATATTTATTCAGGCAAGTGAGAGAAAATGTTTTCTATAATGTGACTGGACCCAATAAAGTACAATTGGATTCGATTGGCATGATTTCAAATTATACATTTTATATGCAGAGAAGTGATGCGAATTTGCGCAATGAGTGGAGTAATTATACAAATTGGCCTTATAATTATTTGCCATATGATTTAACACCCGCGACAACAAATGGGGATTATAAAATAACCAGGACAAATCCAGATGGATCGACCAATGTTGTATATATTGGTCCAGGAGTAAATTCTGATGGTAAATTAACAGGTTGGATGTTGACTGGAAATTACAATTTAGAGAATGAAAAAAATATATTAGTATCGATGGCATTATTATTGGACGGGTCATATCGTGAAAACGCACAGCCCGTTGGAGTATATAATTATGTAGAAAAATATACAAGAACCGCTGGTAATGCGCCAGATGGTTTATATGTGTATAATTTTTGTATGAATACATCCCCTTTTGATTTACAGCCGTCTGGAGCAATTAATATGAGTCGTTTTACGACAATTGAATTTGAAATAAATACGATTGTACCATCGCTTGATCCGTATGCTCAGTCACTTACCATATGTGATCCCGAATCAGGACAAATTATTGGAATTAACAAGCCAACCTGGAGAATATATAATTATAACTTTAATTTGGTTGTTTTTGAAGAACGAATCAATATGGTGACATTTGTGGGTGGAAACTGTGGATTGATGTACGCAACATAATAATATATTTTTATAATTTTTATAGTTTAACAAGAGATGTTTTTGAATTATAAATATAATATGAAAATTATCAAAATTAAAATATTTTAATATTTTATGGATGAAGATCCAAAATCTTTATTAAAATATATAGATAACGATACAAAAATTATATTACATAATAATGAAGATATATACGTATGGGATAGTTTTACTGGAAAATTAATAAATCATATTGATGTATCTGATTCTATTTTACCACCTAACATTAGTCCAGACAATACAAAAATTATATATAATACTGTCAAAAGTAGAAATAAGTTAATAGAACAACCACCTAAAACTGGGTGGATAACAGAAAATGTTTTTATTGGAGAAAAATATTATCGTAAAACTAATGTTAATAGTTCTTTATCAAATCGCGTTATTATACCTGAACGAATTAAGGTAGTAGATATCAGAGACGGGAAAACAATACTTGATTTAGATGTTAATTTGTTTGAAGATGATACTATAAAAATTTTAACATTTGATAATACGGGTAATTTTATTCGTTGTATAACTAAAAAAGGAGATTATTATTTATTTGATTTGAATGGAATAAAGATAGAACAACCCTATTTAGATTGTAATCATTTTTACTATAAAAAAAATGATGGAACTAAAGTTATATATAACGACCCTTACCTTAGTTATAAATATAAATATATGTTTAGCATGGATGGTAATAAAGTTGCTATTTATTATGATATTTTTAATCGTTTAGAATTAACCATATTAAATTTTAAAGAAGAAAATAAATTATTAGAACATTTAGAACTATATGATAGAAATCACAGAACTGAATTATATTCAATTCAAATATTTAATTACAACGATATATATGAAAATACAGAAAGTGATGGTGATGAAGATACAGATAATCATGAGAATGATACAATAATAGCAGCGATTAAACAATTTAAAAATAATAATAGTCTCATTTTATTTCAAATTCCACATATTAATAAAGATGAAAGAGAACACCAATATATTTGGGAAAACGTACGGTACTTAAGTGATTCTCATCATGAAGAAAATGTAATATATTACGCGTTTAGTTTAAATCATAAAATGGTCGCATATAATTGTGAAATGAATTATGATGATAGTGAAAGTATAAATGATAGTGAAAGTAGAAATAATAGTGTAAGTAGCAATAATAGTGTAACTAGTAATGATATGGGAAATATTAAAAATAAATTACTTGTAAAAGAGATTCAAACTGGTGAGTTGATAGCAGAAATATCAAACAATAATTTAATATTTGATAATTTTGAAATTTCTGGTATACTAGATATCGCATTCAATGAAGAAAATACACGACTAATTTGTTTTGATGGTACTCGTTTAATTATATTAGAAATAAATTATAGTGACAACACTTTTATCCCAATAGGTATAATGGAAAAGAAGGGTTTAGGTTTTAGAGAAATAAATATAACTTTTCCACTTTTTGTTTATAATAATAATTCTGAATCAAGTGAAAATAAATATATTATAAAAAGTAATATCGATAGATATGGAGATGGTAATCCAGAAGATACAAAAATATACGTAGATACGGATGAACCAACTTTTATTGATAAAATGAATGAACAACAATTACAACATCAAATAACGAATGGTTCTAAAGGGGGAATGAAAAAAATAAAGTTGAATAATATTAAAAAAAAAACAAAAAAGATGATGATTTTTGTGAAGAAAACTAAGAAAACTAAAAAAACTAAGAAAACTAAGAAAACCAAGAAAACTAAAAAAATAAAAACAAAAAATAAGAAAAACAAATAGAAAACAAATACAAAATAAATAATATAAAAAGATTTTACTAATTATATTATTCAAAACAATATAAAAATGACAACAGTTGAGTTCAATAATGACATTATTTTATTGAAAGATCCTGATACGAATTTATATACTTGTACTACGTGTAGTTATTATACGCCTTTAAAAAATAGTTTTATGAAGCATTTAAAAACAGATAAACATAAAATAAATGAAAATCCTCTCGAATGTCAACATTGTAAGAATTTGTTTTATACAAAAATATCATATAATAATCATGTAAAAAGTTGTATAATTCAGGATAGTAATGAAGACAAAAATATTAGTCAAGATGACGATGATGATGAGAATCATGAAGTTACTAATAATGATGAGCAAGAAGAAGAAGAAGACGAGGGTGAAGAACAGGATGAAGATTTAGGTTTATTATTACAAAAATTTGGAAATCAATATGATAGATTAATGATTAAATATATGTTGCTGTTTTTGTTAAAAATAAAAGAAAATATGGTACCAGTTAACATATTACTTATTTTTGTATTTTTTATGTGGACGCGTTAAACGCATAAGCCCCGTCATCTATAAATTCGCCACTAAAAGTGGTTCTTACCGGATATTTCATCATAAATGTTAAATCTCCCGACGGATAATATTTTTCTTTAAAAATATTTTCTTCTAAATCAAAATCGGATTTCCACATGTCAACACCCATATTATATTTTGCTGGTTTTGCTCCAGGATTAATATTTTCTGCGGTTTTAGTAATGTCTTTTGAAAATGTGCTCATCACAGGTTTTATGTTGGTTGTTTGGTCCTTTATTTCACGATTATAAATTGGAGGAGGAACACAACCATAACAATCAACATCAGATACACAATCCTCACCAGTTATACGACAACGCCCGGGTGGTCCACAAATATTTTTACATGTATATTTATTAAAAGCTGGATTGGGTAAATTCACACTATGCGTGGTATCGGGTCCTTCTTTAATGGGGGATATATTTGAAAAAGCCTCTTGAATATAATGGTTTTTAAATAAATAATCGGTCCAGTAAAAAAGCACGATAACTGAAAAAACAGTTATGAAACCATATAATAATAAATTTATTTTCATTTATGATAACTAGAGAAAAAATATTTTGGTTTTGGTAAATTCAAGGTAAATTGAAAGAAAATATAATATTAAATAATAATATGAGTACAAGTAATCAATCAAATACATCGGAAATTGATAAAAAAAAACAAGAAACTAAACCCGATCAAATAAATTTTAAAAATACTTATAATTATGGTGTATATTTATTTAGACAATTAATTACTCTGGCGATTATTATAGGGGTTGGAACAGGAATTGTATATAGTAATAAGGCATTTTTATCTAGTGTTGTTCCAGTAAATACCAAGTATTTTCCGTATACAAATATAATTCCGGATACAGATAATAGTAATACTCCTCTTCAAACAAGCATTAATAATGTGAAATTGGGGGGTGACAAAAATTATTCTACGAAATTAGAATTTTCCAAAGAAGAAAATGATAAAATACTCGAAAGTGGTTTATTTGGATATTTAAGAAATATGAAATATAAAAACGCGTTTTTATTGTATTTTTGTAGTGTTTTACAAGATATTTTAGCAACAAATTTACAATTAAATAAAACATTTTATAAATTATTTGGATCCATTTTTACCGAATCTATGAATATTTTTATTGCGCCAGTTATATTTGTTTTTTGGTGTATTTTGATGTTTTTTATAAATTTTGCCAATATAATTCTCCGTTTATTCACTAATTTAAAATGGTTATTCAGTACACGCGAGAGTTCTACAAAAGCGTCGCTTTTTTCTAATCCAATTGGATATTTCACGAGTATGTTTTCATCTTCTGATGAAATATATAATGATGATGACGGTCCTAAAAATTGGAAACCAGGAAATATATGGTCTGGTATGAATATACTTACTACAATCATATATATCATTTTAATCATATTATTCACTATTTTTGCTGGTTTCGTATTTGTATATCCATTTATCTCAGTCGCAACAATTATTTATTGTTTTTCTCTTCCATTGTTTATGAAGGCAAATGATGTAAAAACGTATAATAAACCAACACAATATAGTTTTAAAAATGCGATTGCGGATGTTCTCAAATATAAATCTCAATTAATTATGTTGATTCTATCATATTATATAATATCTGGCGCACACACATATTTTGGTAATACTGTAACCGCAATATCCTTTGTAATATTTTTAATCATGTTTTTTTTCACGCCCTTGTTTGAATCCTATAAATTAAATTATAAAGACAATTTAACACCTGGTATTATCCCAGAAGCCCAGGCAGTACCTATAAATACACCTGTTGTTGATGCGGTACCTATACCTATAGAAGGCGCACCAGAATTTACTGTTGATACACAAAACACGATTGAAGCCGCTCATTTATCTGTAAGTAGTCCCGAAAATGAGTTTGATAAAAAAATAAGTGGTGGTAAAAAAAGACGATCTTAAAATAAATGATTCACAATAATATAAAAATTGATAGGATAATAAAGATTATATGATATATGAAAAACAAGAATGGAAATACAAAACCTATCGCAATATAATGACTATATGTTCACTCATTACAATAATACATTTATAAAAAGATGGAATGTTGAATTATTAGATTTTCATAAAAAAAAAGAATACAAAGATATTCAAATGAATTTGTCTAATGATAAAGTACGTATTAAAATTGATAATTATACTTTTATTTTATCAAATAAATATCCATTTTATCCACCCAAAGTGATGATTCAAAACAAACCCTATTTGAATTATTTGAAATACCCGACAAGCGAAAGAATACAAGATATATTACATGTACATAAAATTTCTTGTATGTGTTGTACTTCCATTTCGAATAGAAATATGTGGTCTCCAGCAAATCAAATCAAAGATATTTTGAACGAAATAAAACGGGTAAATCAAATTAAAAACTATGTGAAACACTATTTAATGGTGGATGATATATGCCGAACCAAAAATATTGATACAGAAACAATTGGTATGTTACTCTTGGAGTTTTTGGTATATAATCCCGCAAAAAATAAATAAGAAGAAAAACAATATAAAGAATTCGCAATTATTTATTACTGGGGTAATCCACAGTGCTCCCATGGCTTAGTGGTTATAGCGTGCGCTTAGTAAGCGTAAGATCGCGAGTTCAATCCTCGCTGGGAGCTTTCTTTATTTTTCTTTTTTTACATTTTGGAAAAATAAAATAGTATAAATTATAATATAAATAATTTTTAATTACTTATATTAAACCAAGTAAAATGCAAAATCTAGTAAATGTACCTTTTGTAAGTGTATGTACACCCACATTTAATCGTCGCCCTTTTATTCCCATGATAATGAGTTGTTTTTTAAGTCAAACATATCCCAAAGACCGTATTGAATGGGTTATTGTTGACGACGGTACGGATAAGATATATGACCTCGTTTCCAATATACCTCAAGTGAAATACTTTGGCTACAATGAAAAAATGACACTTGGTAAAAAAAGAAATGTCATGCATGAAAAATGTAAAGGCGAAATTATTATTTACATGGACGACGATGACTATTACCCACCTGAAAGAATCTCACATGCGGTAGAAACTTTATTACAAAATCCACATGCTTTATGTGCTGGATCAAGTGAAATGTATATCTATTTTAAACACATCAATGAAATGTATCAATTTGGACCCTATGGAGAGAAACATTCAACCGCAGCGACATTTGCTTTTCGAAGAGAATTATTAAAACAAACCCAATATGATAACGATGCTTGTATTGCAGAGGAAAAACAATTTCTAAAAAATTATACAATACCTTTAGTACAGTTGGACCCCATGAAAAGTATTTTGGTTTTCTCTCATAACCATAATTCTTTTGATAAAAAAATGTTGTTAGAAAACAAAGAAAAAGACAGATTTATTAAACTTTCTGATAAAAAGGTGGATGATTTTGTAAAGGACCCGAGTATTAAACATTTTATTATGGTAACCATCGACGACTTCCTTGAAAAGTATGAACCAGGTGATCCCAAACATAAACCTGATGTTTTGAAACAAATGTCGGAAATGAAAGAACGACGAGAAAAAATAATAGAACACCACAAAAAAGAACAAGATGAATCAAAACAAAAGATGAATTCAATTGTTAATAACAGTAAAAATATTGATTATTCTAATAAATTTCAAGAACAAACATCTTTAATAATGGAGTTGATGAGAGAAAATAGGGAATTAAAGGAAAAAATGGATTATTTGGAAAAGAAAATTAAGGATTTAATATCGAGTAGAATTCAAGAAATGAAATCGGCTACCAAATAATAAATAACAATAAAACCAATATAAATACAATATTGTAGTAATATACATCAAGTAGCAAAAGAAAAATGCTTTACGAAGAAGATATGTTTCATCCTTTGAATCCCGAGTCTCAAATCGTCAATAACAATATTGTTAAAAAATTCATGGTTTCTACAACCAAAAAAGGTTTTTATTCATTAAAAAGAAAAGTAAATAATAACAAGGTTAGCGTAGATGTATATGCGAGTGGGGGATTAGGAACAAATATTCGAAATGCGATTACCGGAGAATATTATTATGGTTATAAAGTAGGTACGATAAAGGAAGATTTATTTTACAAGGCAAGTGTTTCTACTGGTGAAACGGGTAATGAAGGTGTCGTATTATTTTTTGAAAATCCGGAGCAATATGAAAGACATTTTTATACACAAGTTGATGCGTGTGATAAAGAACGTTGGTATAGTAAGTACAATGATGCGAAAATGAAACAAAAATAATAAAAAAATAAGGATATAAAAATATATACATTAATAATATAATATGAGAGTTATTATATTATTTTTATTGTCAATCCCATTATATGAATGTTTTCATTTTTTACGTAGACCAAAAAACACGAAGTCCTATTACTGTTTAGATCCTAATTCAAAAATACAAGGTAATCAAGATAAAAATAATTCTGGAGGAGAAACACAAACTCGGGAAAGCGCGATTCTCAAGACTGATCCAAATAAAAAGAAATTAAGCTATAAATATACCTTTAAAGGTAGTGGGATGGATGAAAGATATTCAACAAATACAGATAATGAAACAAATTATCAAATTCAAATGGAAAAATTGGCGAAATTTAGTTACCAGATGAAATTGTTAAAAAAACTAGAAAGCAATAAAATAGCAGAACCATGTAAATTAGAGGCAATTAATGAATACAATTATTTATTTGAAAAACGCAAGTATCTTACGAATATTGAATCAGGAGGACTATATAATTCTTGGGATGATCCTGATGTTTAGTGCCTTTTTTTATGTGATTTATAAATTTTTCTATTTTTTACATGACGTTTGGTTACACGACCCTTTCTTATTCGTCGAGTTCTTCGTCCGCCCATAATTAAGTTATTATAAAATTTTAATTCATTATCTTGAATTACTTTATTTACATCATCCATACTATTGGCACCAATCAAATTAGATTGAATAAGTCCCCATGATTTATTTCCATCACCTTTTTTTATTTTTTCATTTAAAAGTGTCATAATTCTATCAAATGAAAGTGTAACCCTGCTGCCCTGACTATCTTTAAATTTAATATCTTTATTTGTTACCCAATCCATTTTAACTGGAGCTGGCATAGGTGTTTCAATAATTTCTTCTACAGTATCTATATCATCTACATCTTCAATATCTTTCATTCCTATTTTGTATTCATTTATACCTTCTTCTAGCTTCTCAACTCTTTCAGAAACATTATTTAATATTTTTTCAATTTTATTTACCTTTTCTTCAATAGAACTCATATATTACATAAATATTTTATTTTCATATTTGTAAAATATTTATTCACAATTGATTTCTTCACATATATTTTCATAATCAACCACTAGATCGTCTTCAATCCCCTCAGCATTTTCATTCGTAAATTTGTCTAAATACCTATAAATACGATTAATATCCAATTTTGATATTTCATAATTTTCAAATAAATTCAAAATTTCGACATCATCGTATTTATCTCTTATATCCATGAAAAAAGAAAATATATCCTTTTTATCCATTCCAAGTTGCTGACATAAATTCTGTATAAACAACAAATTATTGTATTCGGTTGAATACTTGGTGAGCACTTTTGTAAAACGCACCTCCCCTGGATTGTATTTCAACTCTTTATTATTCAAAACATCGACATTTTCATGAAACAATTTATTATTCTTAAATGTCTTGATGAGAGAACTCATTTCATTGAATTGCCAAATCTGTTTTTGAAAAGTAATACGATCAATATAATCCGCAAAACACATATTATCAAGTAATTTGATATAAATCGGAACCGATATTTGTTTATCCATTTTATCTAAAACATCTATAATATTTTCATGCCACAAAAGCGCAACAATCGTGCGATCTGTATCATTCATAATAACATTGTGATCACTTAAACTATAGTGGTTATTAATCAATTTGTGTGTTATTTTTTTCGTGTCGTCATTATACGATTTCGTATGAAAGATATTTTTAATTAAATCTCCCTTTAAAACATTCTGGTTTTTCTTGTAAATTTCAAAAATCGTATTTAATTTTCGTAAATCATATTGTACAAACTGATGTATTTGTTCTCTCATGTCTTCATTTATATAAGGCATAATCATCTTGATAATTTCAATAATTTGTCTTTTTGTAGGTATTTTGAGTTCTATTGTATTACAAACCTTCATCAAGTCTTTGATTTTTTTGTCAATATGGTAATTCCCAATACAAATAATCGGATTATTTGTGTATTCTTCTAATTTCTGTTTTTTAGTCTTTTTCGGTCTGATTAATTTAATGAGACTATTGATCCCCCCTTTGTCACCACTATTCATCCCGTCGATTTCGTCCATGACAATGACTATTTTTTTCACCTTTTTCTTAAACATGCTCATGATATTACGGTCAGACATATTGTGATTTGTTATGGTATCAATGATTGCCTTATTGCGAATATCCCCGGCATTATACCGAATCACATCGTAATCCATCCCTTTCAAAATATCCATAACAAATTGGGTTTTACCGGTACCAGGTTCACCGTAAACGTATATCCCTTTTTTAAATAACGCATTTTGTTTATTTGATTCAAATCCTTTTAAAATATCTTTCATTTTTTTCACTTCATGTTCTCTATTTAAATATTTATTTATGTCTAATTCATCCATTATATTTTTATACATATTCTTTTTATACTAATTTTACTCATTTGTTATTTTGAATTTTTCACTTCAAAATTTTCACTTGGATGATTTTCATTTTTTATACAATCTTTATTTAAAGTTTTATTCAAAATGTATTGACCACACGGTCCACAATGGTCTTCGTTTGATAAATCTATTTTACTATTTACTTTTTGATTACAATAATCAATATTCCATCTACCCAACACTTTTTTTTCATTTTTTACAAATAAACTAATTATATTTGAGATATAGCGCATGATATTATATAGATATTATATTTAAGTTATTTATTCTAAGCTAGTTATTCATCATTTCTTTGATGATATTCACACAATTGGTGGCTTCATTCGCGTTACACAAATGAATTAAAAAATGAATAAAATTCCCATAAATTATTTTTTTATAAAAATACTTTTTTTTAACATTCCACAAATTGAATTTTTCTCTCATCACTTGTAAAAATACAAAGTGATTATCATTGCGAATAATATCGCGAATATAACTATCATACCGTTTTATAGATTTTGTAATCATATAATGATTTTTTACATATGTTTTTTTATCTAGCCATACCAATGTTTTTAATGGTAAAAACTTTTGAATATATTTTTGTATATCTTCTGGTAATCTAAGAATTAATAATAAATATTTTTTTTCTTTTTCTTCAGCATTCATTATTATAGTCAATGTATATTATTTTATGCGAATACTATAATATATTTCATAATTGTATATTATGGTATTTTTTATTTAGAGGTTGAAACTTGTAAACATGGATCAGTTGATAAATTAGTAATACCGTCCCAAGTAACTCCGCAAGTATTTGCCCATGTATATTTTTTACATAAACCATCTACCCCATTATATGGCGCGACAGTAAAATCCATACTTAAATGTTGTCCAGGAGCAACACTTCCATTACAAGTTCCTAAATCTTGTACATTTACACATTTAGAACCATCACCCGCTGCATCTAACCAATAATCCGGGCAATCACCTACAATAGGTGGCCAGGTTTTATTTTTATTTTTATTTGATAATGATAATCCAACAATTATTAATATAAAAATTAAAAGAAGGATCAATAATAATATAACAATTTTCTGAAATCCGCCCATATTATATAATTACATTATAAAATAAAAATATAAATAAAAAATATTTTGTATTTAATATATAATGGAAATAACAAAGAATCAATTGGCAACCAATGGAAGAGTAAATGCGAAATATCCTAAAACAAGCGATTTATTTCAAATGTATGATAAAATACCCGTAAATCAATGTAGTACCTTTAGAGATCCAACCGAAGGATTGTGGGATAACACCGCCTTGTCCAAAACCTTTTTTTCAGCAGAAAACATGGGAATTATACAAAATGGTATTCGTGCAGGTGTATATAAAAAATCCAATGGTCAATATATTATTAGTGATCAAGACGGCGACACTTTGAAAATAATCATGCGAAGTATTTTTTTACAGAATGCGGCAAATCAACCTACCAATATTAAGGGACAAGTCGAACAATTAAATAAAATAGTGTTGAACTATGCCGTGGACCAAGTATATTCTGAAGCAATTGGATATTACAAATATATACAAGATGCGTCTACTATGTATACCCCCATGGATCCACCAATTATGTCATCCAATAATGACAAACAATTGGTATTGAAACCATGGTTTTAACCGTGACCCAAAATAAAAAATACAATATAGTTTATATTTTTTATTTACAGTAAATAACCCGTATTCCTATTCAAACCTCAAGTTTTATTTTTTAACTACCTTTTTCTTTTCTAAAGCCGCACCACTCTCACGCATTTTCACATATTCTTTTTCTAAGATTTCCAATTCTTTTAACCACATTTGTGATGTAGTGGTGGTCTTTACATAATCCAATTCAGTAACCTTATCCGCGTGTTCCTTGTTTAAACGCGCCACATTTTCCTCGGTAACACTATCAAGTGGCAACTTGGTCAAATATTTGAATTCATCATCATCATTCATTACGGAATACTTTTTCTCATTCAACATTTGTATGACCGCATCTTTTTTCTTGTTTCTAAAATCAATCGTTCCCGCTAGTAATTCGCTAATGTATCTAGATTTATTCGACAATACCAACAATTCTTTACTCAAGGCATCCACCATATAATCCTTTCGTTTTTGATATAACTCTAATCGAGTTACAAAATAATCATCAATAATATCTTGAACACGGTCATACTTTTTTAACTTGTCATTGGCATCAAACAAGTGCATATTTGTCGAATTATTTGTTGAAAATAACTTGAATTGTTTCTCCACCCCATTACATCCGTGGTCCAATTGTATTGCCTCTAATTCGGCTAATTTACCTTTTTGTAAAGTAATGATAAAATCAACCGATGTATCTTTACTCATATCGTCATATTCTTTCACCACCGGCACGATTTTCTTACCAGCTTTATCTACCGTTTCAGTCAAACCTTCAATGTATTCTTTGAAATCATCCGTCCAGTAACCCACCGGTAATTCCGTTACGCGGATTTTATCAACTCCCATTTTTTCATACTTTCCTTTGAATAAATATTTTCCCTCCTCGGATACCTTTTGTATTGTCCCACGAAATCCTTCGTAATATGGGACGAACTCAACGTCGCTCCCGGCTAACGCTCCAGAAAGTTTTCCACGAATGTATTGAATGATTTGACCTGGATTATAAGACATAATATCTGTGCTGAATCCAGTGCCAATACCTTTGGATCCATTTACCAAAACCATAGGAATAATAGGTGCGTAAAAGATTGGTTCTACAAGCAGACCATCATCATTCAAATAAGTCAATATATTGTCATCCATTTCAGGAAAGATGTATCGCGTGATTTTATTCAGCTGAGTAAATATATATCTTTCCGACGCACTGTCTTTACCACCTTGTAATCGTGTCCCGAATTGACCGTTGGGCATCAACAAATTGATATTGTTAGATCCGACGAAATTTTGTGCCATACCAACAATCGCTGCGTTTAAACTCGCCTCACCATGGTGATACCCAGAATGCTCAGAAACATAACCACTGAATTGCGCCACTTTGATTTCCGTGGTCAAATTTTTCTTGAATGCGGAATACAAGATTTTACGCAAACTGATTTTCAAACCATCCATTAAATTTGGAATACTACGATCACAATCGTATTTCGAAAAGTGGATTAATTCCTTGTTGATAAATTCTTCATAGGTGACCATCTTGTCATTGGTATTCAAGAATGATTCACGATTATATTCACCTAGCCACAATTTACGATCATCCGCGCGTTTCTTATTGAAAACCATATCTATTTTATCATCACTGTCTTTACCCTTGTATTCAAAACCAACCGTCTTTTTCTTTTCAAAATATTCACGAAATTCCTTACCGGTACTTGTACCTAAACCCTTGTAATATTTCACATTCCAACCTTTTCCTTGTGCGTTTGCGTTTTTCCAGGTTTCATATTCACCCTCATTATAAAAGACCAATTCTTGTGTCCCCTTGCGTGCTTTTAATATCGGCGTATTCATAAATCCAATGAAACCCGGTATTTGAACTAACGATGACCATTCACTTTGAAACAAATTAATGACTAATCCTTTAATATGACTTCCATCATGGTCTTGGTCACACATAATCATCACTTTACCATAACGCAAGGATTTCGCAACGTCTTCCGCGTTTTTATATACGCGACCTGATTCTAAACCTAAAATTTTCTTTATTTCCGCGATTTCCTTATTTTCCGCGATTTTCTTGGTCTGTTCACCACGAACATTCAAGATCTTACCTTTCATTGGATACACGCCAATAATATTACGGTCTTCGGATGACAAACCAGAAACAATACCTGCCTTGGCTGAATCTCCTTCGCAAAATATAATACTACATTGTGCCGACTTTTCAGTGCCCGCCCAATTCGCATCAATCAGTTTAGGAATTCCACGAATGCTTTTCGTCTTTGATCCGTCGGTCTTTTTAACCGCCTTGTTTTCTTTTACTTCTGTCAAAGCACAAGCAGCATCCATGACACCCATTTTTGCGATTTTTTCAATAAACTTATCCGTAACACTACAACTTGATCCGAATTTCGCGGATGGCGTATTCATGAAATCCTTGGTCTGACTATCGAATGCCGGATTCTCAATATCGCATCTCAAGAATAAAATCAGTTGTTCTTTAATACTATTTGCGTTTACTAAAACTTTTTTCTTTTTTTCAATATATGCGACTAATTTACGAGTGATTTGACCTAAAATATATTCCACATGCTTACCACCTTTTGCTGTATGAATACCATTTACAAACGATACTTGTATGAATTCGTGGGTTGGAGAAAGAGCAACAGCGTATTCCCAGCGTTCGCCAGAATCTTCATATGCTCTTACAGACGAGACCACTTCTTTTGATGCAGCACCAATATACAAATCAATATATTGTTGAAAATTCTTTACGGGAATCAAGTTGGAATTGTATTTTACTTTCAGACTTTTGTCTGTAACTGCTGCCACATCATAGACACGTTTTTTCAACAAGGAAATAATATCAGGTGTCAACCCAGTGATTCCAAGACGCGCATAATCGGGTTTAAATACAATTTTCGTATATGGCTTTGTTTTACATTTCGTGATTTTCGGTTTTTCAATAATATCCAAATTATTCTTGAATTCTTGTACATATTTCAAACCACGCACATGATCGACCGTTTCAACGGATCCATAAGTCGACCATATTAATACTAATTTAAATCCAAACCCATTTTTTCCACCAACGATTTTTTTCTCGGTTTTGTCATAATTCGTGGAAGTCCGTAAGTGACCGAAAATCAATTCAGGAATCCATATTTTGTATTCTGGGTGTTCCGCAATATCAATACCATTGCCATCATTCATCATGACAATTGTTCCATCGTCTTGAATCGATATATCGATATAATTCACTGGTAGAGCGTTATCCACTTTGTTTTGAATAGCCTGTTGCATACGAATCACATGATCGCGACAATTGACAATACCTTCATCAAATAGCTTAAAAAGCGCTGGTATATAGGAAATGTTTTTCTCAACAATACGAGTTTGATCATCATTAAGGATCCATAAATCGGTTTCGACTTTTTCAACGGATCCAATATAAGTATCGGGATTGTCTAATATATGTTGTTTATCGGTTTTTTGTTGATATTTGTTTGCTAATTCGTCACTGGTAGTTGTCATGTTGGGTATAAGTAAATAGTGTATATATGTTTAAGTCAAGTACATGGATTATTTTGTTTCAATTTTTATATTATTTCATATTTTTGTATTTTTTGTATTTTTGTATTAAGAATATAACAATATAGTATATATAAATAAGTAAATGTCAAAATCATATGCGTCATTATATTTTAGACCTGGTATGAATAATTTGGAGTTTCCCAAAAAATGTGTAGATAATTCTCCGGCAAGTTGTCCTAAAAATATAAAAACAACAAGTTTTTATTTCAATAATGGTATTGTAGATGAAACCCAAACGCAAAGTCAACGTGCTGCAACTATCATTAATTATTATCCGGGTGGACGCGTAAGTTTTGGTAATGAAAATATTGCTTATTCTAGACCCATCACCTTTTTAGGAAAAACCGAGGGACAACCAGGGGGATTAAATGGTCCACCTAGAAATAAATTCTAGAAAATTAAAAATTCTATTTATTTTAATAACCTCGAGTTAAATTTAAAATTATATTTATATTTAGAAATAAAAATAATTATTTTCTCTATTCATTTTATAATGACTCGTTTCTCAAAAGCAGCAGATGGACATTACCATATTCATGGACGCAAGTTTCAAATCTTGATTGGATCAAGAGCGGAAGTTTTTCACGGTACTGCTTACAAGACCGCAGGTGGATTAACCAAGGTTGATTTAATTCAAAACAAGAATGGACGTATTGTGTCAAAAGTAAAACATGCTACCGCCAAAAAAGAAAAGCGATTGGTCAAGGCAGGTTATGGCACCAAAAAGGGAAAATTCGGATATGTCAAATTAACCGGCACCCGCAAATCCAGAAAATAAAAATAAGGTATATGATTTACTTTATTAGAATAAAAAATAAAAAATATAAAAATAATATAAATGCCTTATGGTAATTTCTATTATGGAAAATCAGGATTTCTTTATAAAAAAATGGGCGGAGTTGGAAATCGCAGAAATCCCTCTTTAGGAGCAATATGTAATCAACCTCAATATATATACAATAAATACATAAGTGGTTCGGGTGTTGGCGCTGTTACAGTTTCAAATAGACGAGCCCAAAAAATACGCGCATCAAAATGTCGTCAGTTTTGTCCAGTGAAAACAAATGTATGTGATATATTACCTAGTATTACACCTTATCAAATATGTAGTCCCCATCCTCAATTTGGTGGTTTATATAACAATCAACAGAGACGAACACCGATTGTATCAAGCCAACAGGGGAATATTTTATGGGAGGGTCAAAGCACGAGTAGTTTAGTAACCATTAGTACTTCGTCGCCAATTATTGCGAATGATGGAACGATTTATATTGGATATAATGTTTCCGAAGGGGATGACCCGGAAACACCAACAAGTCAATATTTTACTGCTTTTAATTCAGACGGAACTGCCAAATGGGCTCTACAACTTGACAGCGGAGATATAAACGAACAAGCATCATCCGCAATTGGACCAGACGGAACAAATTATTTTGTTGCTACTAATGATAGTGATAATTTTTGTTACTTATACGCAATTACATCAAGTGGAAATAAAAAATGGAGATTCGCACTGACTTCATGTTATAATACAAGTGCGTCAATTACGATTGGTACAAATGGAGAAATATTTGTCTGTGGGTATAATTCTTCATTTGAAAGCATTATATATGCGGTCAGTGAATATGGGTATGTTCTTTCTGGTTATCCACTTACCATAACAAGTGATTCGTATCCTGAATCTGTTATTGTTGATGGTCCTGCGATTTCAAGTAACGGTTCCACATTATATCTTTGTGCTTATAGCTATAGTGGTGGAAATAATGGTATATTATATTCAATAAATACAATTACCAAGAGTAAAATTTGGGAATTCGATGTGGATGAGGGTGTTCCCCAATCTCGTCCAGCATTAAGTAATGATGAAAGTATTGTTTATTTCACTTTCAATACATCCGGTGGTTCTCAACCGAATTCTTTATTTGCGGTTTATACTAGCAGTGGAACTACAAAATGGGAATATAATACTTCTAGTTATAATGGAACATATGATACATTTCCGCAAGATTCAATTGCGATTGGTTCTGATGGTACAATATATTGTGTAACGAATGGCGGTATAGTTATTGATAACAATAATAATTATGGAAAATTAGTTGCGATTGATCCATCAAGTGGTGCTGAAAAATGGACCTATCTTTTTGGAGTGATTAGTGAAACGACCGGTTCTTTTGTAGATACAAGTCCGGTTATAGGAGGTGATGACACAATCTATGTTGGTGTTGAAATTTATGATGTATTATCTAGTGATCCAGGATCACCAACCAGTATTTATTTAACCATGTACGCAATCACACCAGAAGGACAATTAAAATGGAAAAAAATAACAAGCTCGGTAAATACCTCTGGTGGAACAGTAGATATAGAATATTCTACATCTCCTGCGATTGGTTTAGATGGAACCATATACATTGGGGTGACTCATTATACGGATTCCGACTTATATGTAGGTTATAGTAAATTATACGCGATTAATTAACATAATAACCAATCCAAACTAATAAATTTTTCGTATTTGATATACGGTGTAAAATTATAAAACAAATATTTTTCAAAGAATCGTTTATTTACACACCTGGAATCGTTTTCCTTTACCTTTTCACAGTAAAAATCATACACCTCGTCAAATGAAATGAGGGATTCATTAGTGCCTTTTTTTAAGCTTACCTCAGCGTAGTGTTTTTTAAACATTTTTAAATAATTGTCAACCTCGCCAGTCTTATCCCAGAGGTTACACGAAATATTTAGCACATATTTATGATCGACGATTTCAATCGACGGATAAAAATGATGGATGATTTTCACTACATCATTTTCGGAAATGTTTCCGGTTTTTGAACTCAAATATGATCCACTATCGCATGTTTGGATCCATTTTTTGAATAAACTACATAATTCATCGATTTCAAAATCGTTTTCAAATTTGTCCAGTGGCAAAACTTGAATACTTGTATCCCAAAAATGAATGAAATCGCTTACATAAGGAGTGTATTTGCTAATCACATTCAAATAACAATCACCAGCCTCATCATATTGATATTTTTCTTTTAAAAGTGTCTTCAAATGATTTGAATAAATCATATTGGGGAGAGAACACCCCGATATATAATTTTTCCATAAATAATGCATATTTTTCCAATTAATGGAAGACGCAAATCCCATACCAGTGGCATCAACCTTTTGAATACATGTATTACAAAAATTGTCCAATATGACTTGTTGATTATTGTTTTTGAAATACAATGTATATTTTTTGATTTCTTCGTCATCCACTTTGTTATGAATATAAGACTCAGAATCGTCATACCGGTTTGAATAATGAACCGCAACGCATAACAAGTCTAATCCAATGTTTTTCAAAATATTTTTCCATATATCGACTTGAATTGTATGATTCATGTTTATTATACGACATTTATCGAATGAATAACTCTCGTGATATTTGGTCATAAAATTAAATGTCGGATTTGTAAACCCACTTGTGATGTATATAATATTTTCCAATTCCGTCAGTATTTTTTTTACTGACGGTTTGATGAAAAAAATCAAGTCCGTATTTTTTTTCAATATGTTATCACCCAATACAGTAAGAAAATATTTCGCCTCTGTTTTTGTTTTAAACAACCCTGCCGGATATAAATGATTCAAGACATTTTGGATGGTTTCCGGTTCAGGAACACACTTGAATAAATGGCGGTCCTTGATTTGTTTTATAATATTTACCTTTGTCTTGTATTTCCATTGTATCAATACTCCGTCCTTTGAAATATTGGTCAACAGCTTATGTTGTATATGGTCTTCCTTTACCGACGCAAAGGTATTGTTGGTATATTCATAAAAACAATTATTATTGGGCAAATAATAATATCGATTCTTACTCAAGAATACCTGAATAAATATTTGTTGTTCGCTCGTCAAAAAATCGTTTCTCTTGATTTTCTCCTGGTGAGTCTTGTCCTCCGTATCAAGTGTAGTTGGTAATATATTTATTAAATGATATTGAAGGCGTTGAATCATATATTCGTCACCATAATACTTTTCAAATAATTGATATACATTATTAATCGCATATGCCTTTGTTTCGTCATTTATGATTGATGGGTCTGAGTGTTTTATCATTGTTGGGGTTTCATCCGTGGTTTCATTCATTTTAAAATCCGCGATTCACAATTATATAATGTTGTTTAGATTCCTTTAAATTACTTTACATATATATTTTGATGTTTTTGTTTTCTCTCTTTGATATCAAAATATAATATTAAAAACGGTTAAAAATTTATAAAAATATAAAAATTATAACCATTTGTAAGGTCCATCGCCTTTTATTTCTACTTCTTTTTTGTTTGGTTCAACAATGAATGAGATACGTTGTCCATATACAGTCCAATAAAACGCACCATTTACACCGTGAACCTCAAATTTATTACCAGCGACTTCGCTGGAGAAATATTGAGGTTTATATATATTTCCGTCATAAATAGGTGTCAATTGAACAGTTAAATTCGTTGCTAATTTATCAACATAATCAGGCAATTCGATAACAACAGACTCATTATTGGTGATGAGACCTTTACCTCTGTAATAGACGCCGGCTTCGGGTCCTTCCAAACAACCGTGGACTAATAATTTTTCTTGGTTTTTTGGATGGTCAATGACGAAAGATTTCACTGAACTCCACGAAGAACCGTTAGAAAGTTGTAATCCAGAAGCACCAGAAATTGTAGTATTAAAATAAATCGACCCAGTTATTCCAACATATGGTGCGGAAGAATAATTACCGACACCAATTAATCCAGTAAAATATTTATTTCCTGAAAAAGTTTGACCCGTAGTACTCACTATACCAGGATTTGTTGAATTCGCACTTCCAAATTGTAAATACCTATCACTAGTCAGTGTCGCGCCATAAGATAATCCAGTCGCACCTAGAGCGGTAACGCCATTTAAACCTCCTGTATAACCACTACAATCAGTCAAAACTGAGCACCAAGTAGTTCCTCTAAAAGTAGAACCCACGGTTGATCCTAAATAAACTTGTAATGCGTTTAAACCGGTGTCAAAATACATACTACCCGGATCAAATCCCCCCCAAGGTGAAAATGGATTACCATTAAAATTCGCAGCAACAAATACATCTTGAAAGTATTTGGTTCCTGCGATTAGTTGCTGACTTGCTGTTAATAAACCTGGATTGGCATTATCAGCAGGGGCTAATTGTAACGAAATCAACCCACTGACACCAGTTATTAAAGTAGCACCATAAGGCCAACTTACCTCTGCAATAGGAGCAACATCGAATAAAGTCGCGCCCGTAGCACCCGTTTGACCCATTGGACCGACTAAAGCAACTTTGGCTCCCACTTCCCATGTAGCAGTTTCTTCATTTACATTTTCTATACTTATAACTATTCCAGTATCATCAATAACAATATTTTTAATTAAAAAATAGGCTGTATCTATTGAAGTACATACAATGGTAATATAGCATCCAACCGACAAATATTTTGTATTACAATCATAAATGATACAATATGTTCCGGTATTATCTGGTCCTGGCTCTAAACCATTTGGTTCGCCTGTCGCCATAACCGTTACAACTAAAGGTCCAGGAGGTCCAACACATTTTTTACATTTTTTTTTAGAACAAGATTTTTTTTTACATTCATCATCGCTACTACTATTGCCACAATCGTTATTACAATGCTTACTTTTCTTAGAATCACCTAAACTAACTGTATAACTAGATTTTTTATGATCTTTATGATTTTTTTCCATTATATATTTAACACGTAAAATATTTTTATATAACTAACAAGAAAAATATTTTTAAAATCAACATTTATTTTAATTAATTGGGGTTACAGTTGATGTCATTTTTAAATTATAAGTGTTCGGAGATACACTTGCTGGGTTTATATAAACATTCAGATTATGAAGTTGTATACCGGTTACTCCGTCATATAAAAAATAATCAGTAATAGTTCCTGTATATGAATATGGTGATGGTCCTGATGTGGCTGTTAAATAAAATGGGGTTGTCACAGTATTTCCTGTATTACCAAATATAGAAGGGTAAAAAGGTACAGAAGAAGGAACATCTGTAAAATTAAATGAAATATTTGGGTTTGTTAGCTGTACTGTTCCAGAAACAAAAACAGATGCTTGAACGGCATACATTTTTCCAGGAACTAAAGAACCCGCAATAGGTATTTGAAATGGAGTTGTCGTTGAAATAGATTGTCCCCCTAATGTTAATTGTCCATAACTACCAGCACCAAGCGGACCAGCAGCACCAGCCGGACCGGTTGGTCCGGGAATACCTGGTAATCCTTGTGTACCTCTTGGTCCTTCAGCACCAGTAGCACCAGTTGGTCCAAGACCTCTTAAATCACAACATTTTTTTGATCCTAAATACGTTAAATAACCATTTGACAGTGACATATATATAATTTACATTAGAAAAATTATATTTATTTATAAAGTATAAATTAACATTTATTAATATCTTTAACTTACCATTGAATTAAGTAGTTTTACTATTTTAGCAACTTGGTAAAGGTGCTAAACACAACTTAATTTCTCCTAAAGAAGCCACATTATATTTCACTACTAAAGGCAAATCATTCTCTAAAAAAACCTCTATTTGGGAACATAGATTTGTACATTTAATAAAATATCCTAAATTCTTTAAAGAAAACTCGCCTTGTATAATCTTAGAAGATTCTTGTTTTAATATAAAACCGAGACTTCCATCCGATTCTGCTCTATGAATTTCCGCTGATGCGAATTGTCCCGAACACTTAAAAATTAATTCACTTCCAACAGATTTTATTTCCAATTTATCTGAAATACTAGACAAGTCTCTTATTATTTTTTGAAAATCGGCAGATGGTAAATTAATAACAGATGAGAATTTTACATCTGGATATTCTAATTCTTCTGTATCTGGTTCAATCAAACGTAGTTTTTGAGTTTTACATTGCTTGATTTCACCATTTTCAAATTTAAGGGCTAAATGAGATACAACTCCATCAACATAATCACCGTTTTCAATATAAATACTTAATGTATCATCATTGTCTATAGAATTAATCAACTTGAATAAATGAAACATATTGACACCGATAATTATTTTCTCCTTTTTACATTCATAAAATTCAAAATTATGCGATGCCAAATATAAATGTGCTAATATAGTATGAGACTTGTCCATGTTTATAATTCGAATACCATCTGGTTGAAATGATATATTTGTTTCCAATAATATATCTTTTAGAGCAGTCATTAATGTTCTAAATGGCGCAATTTGAACTGTTTGTATTGTCAATACATTTCCTTCATATGTAGTGGGAGTATTTTTTGGCGTGTTCATTATAAGTATTTTTTATTAAAAATCTTTAAATACTTTTTATGTTAAATTTAAACGCATTATAAATAATAAAAATTACAAAAATTACAAAAATTACAAAAATTACAAAATTAACTTTGTTTTGTGAGATTTTCTTAATTTCATAGTATTTCTTTTTACTTTTCTAGCCATTCGTAAAGCTTTGCTAGATTTTTGGCAACCTTTTTCCAAAATATCATAATCTACGATTGATGCTTTACCCGAAGTAAGCGCACTTGCTAAACGAGCGACTCCCCAGGATTGAGCCGTTTGATTTGGCCTTGAGCCTGACGAATAATATGCGCCCTGACCTTTATTGATTATTTTCTGTAAGGAATCTTTAGAACATTTTGTTTTTTTAGCCAATTCATCTGTAGCACCGATTTTTTCTACATTATACATTTTCAATGCTTTTATAACATGTTTGGATTTTTTTGAATGAAAAGAATGAACACGTTTTCTTGTATAATAGATTCCTCTTTTATACATTTTTTGAGATCGTTGAAGCATTTTGCTTTGTATTTTTTTATCTTTTACAGAAAGATATTTGGGTAAATATTTCACATTTATTTTTTTTGTATGATTTTTGTATTTCATATTATTTATATAATATACACATTATATTTTAATGACAAGATTCATTTAATCATAAAAATATGTTAAATTAATATATTTTTAGTAAAATAATATTTTATAAAGGAATATTATAATGAAAGGTAAATTGAAAAAAATAGATGGTTATACAACGCAAACAATTGATATTATAAATCCTTTGCCTTTGAATATCGGTGAAATTAAATGTTTTGCGGTTGATAAAAATTTAGAATATGTTCCTGGACAATACATTATATGTAAAAAATTGAATGATTTAAATAGTTATTTTGAAGGAATTGTTGAAAAATATTCATTATATAGTGGATTGTTACATGTTCGAATTACTCGTTTTGTTGGTCATAATTCACTCGATATATATAAAATAAATTTAAATAAATCAAAACATTATTGTAGCAGTAGCTCATCAGATAATGACTGTGATTCGGCATGTTCATCTGATAGTGATTCTTGTCATTCTAGAGGAAAAACTGGTGCGACTGGTGCTACTGGAGGACTCGGCAAACAGGGTCCTCGAGGTTTTACTGGAGCGACGGGTGCTGTTGGTCGCACGGGAGCAACTGGATGTACTGGTTACACAGGATCAACTGGTGGACGGGGACCACAAGGACCACAAGGTCCGCGCGGTTTTACTGGTACTCCGGGAAGTCAAGGTTTACCAGGACCATTAGTAACTACTTTAATAAAAGATAGTGGACAATTAGGTCCGGGAGCAACTGGAATGTATGCTTTACAAGATAATAATTCAAATAATAATTATTTAGTAATAAATAGTTATATTGTTATAAACGATTATCCTTTGACGGGTAATACATCTTGTTATTATTTTTTGGTAAAGGATTTAACATCTACAATAATTGGTGCGACTACTTTTTATGATATTACAATTCAGAATATTTTTGGAGATACAAGCAGTTGGATTTCGGATTCATATGTTACACTTGCTGGACCAATCGGATCTACTGGTCCTACTGGTGCTACTGGAGCAACCGGTGCCATTGGATCTACAGGTGCTACTGGTTGTACGGGTGGTACTGGCGCAACTGGTTTTACTGGAGCTACTGGTAATACGGGTGTCACTGGATCTACCGGCGCGACTGGCGTAACCGGTGCGACTGGTAATACTGGTGCTACTGGTGCGACCGGATTTACTGGAGCGACTGGTAATACTGGAGCAACTGGTGCTATTGGTGAAACTGGTGCGACTGGATCAACGGGCACTACTGGAGCAACTGGAGCAACTGGTGAAACTGGTGCGACTGGAGCAATGGGATCTACTGGAGCAACCGGCGCAACTGGTGCTACTGGAGAAACTGGTGCGACTGGAGCAATGGGATCTACTGGAGCAACCGGCGCAACTGGCGCAACTGGCGCTACTGGAGCTACTGGAAAAACTGGTGCTACTGGTGCTATTGGTGGGACTGGTGAAACTGGTGCGACTGGAGCAACCGGCGCAACTGGTGAAACAGGTTCTACTGGTGCAACTGGCGCTATTGGTGAAACTGGTGCGACTGGTGCGACTGGTGCGACTGGTGCGACTGGTGTGACTGGTGTCACTGGATCTACTGGATCTACTGGAGCAACTGGTGCGACTGGTGAAACTGGAGCAACTGGTACTACTGGTGCTACTGGAGCAACTGGTGCTACTGGTGAAACTGGAGCAACTGGTAATACCGGCGCGACTGGTAATACTGGTGCAACGGGTGCGACTGGATTCACTGGTTCCACAGGCACTACTGGTGCGACTGGCTCGTCTGGCTCGACTGGTGTTACTGGTGCGACTGGTGCGACTGGTGCGACTGGTGTTACTGGAGCAACTGGCGCCACTGGTAATACTGGTGTAACTGGTAATACTGGTCCTACTGGTGCTACTGGATCAACTGGTGTTACTGGCGCGACTGGCGCAACTGGTACGACTGGTGATACTGGTAATACAGGTGCTACTGGTGCTACTGGTGCCACTGGTGCCACTGGTGCCACTGGTGCTACTGGTGCCACTGGTGCGACAGGTAGGACTGGTGCGACAGGTAGAACTGGTGCCACTGGTGGACAGGGACCACAAGGAATACCTGGTTTACCTGGCGCTACTGGTTATACTGGTCCAACTGGTGTTACTGGTGCGATTGGCGAAACCGGTGAGACTGGTGCTACTGGTCCGACTGGTGCTACTGGAGCAACTGGTGCTACTGGCGCAACTGGTGTCACTGGATCTACTGGTACTACTGGATGTACTGGTAGTACTGGTGCGACTGGTTCTACTGGTGCTACTGGTGTGACTGGTAATACTGGTGTGACTGGTAATACTGGTTCTACCGGCGCGACTGGTAATACTGGTGCAACAGGTGCGACTGGATTCACTGGTTCCACAGGCACTACTGGTTCGACTGGCTCGTCTGGCTCGACTGGTGTTACTGGTGCGACTGGTGCTACTGGTGCCAGTGGTGTTACTGGAGCAACTGGCGCCACTGGTAATACTGGTGTAACTGGTAATACTGGTGCGACTGGTGCCACTGGTGCTACTGGTGAAACCGGATCAACTGGATCTACTGGAGCAACTGGTGCTGCTGGTGCAACTGGTGTCACTGGAGCAACCGGTAATACTGGTGTGACTGGTAATACCGGTGTGACTGGATCGACTGGTGCTACTGGTTCTACCGGTGAGACTGGTGCTACTGGTGCTACTGGTGCTACTGGTAATACAGGTGTTACTGGTGAAACCGGATCAACTGGATCTACTGGAGCAACTGGTGCTGCTGGTGCAACTGGTGTCACTGGAGCAACCGGTAATACTGGTGTGACTGGTAATACTGGTGTGACTGGATCGACTGGTGCTACTGGTTCTACCGGTGAGACTGGTGCTACTGGTGCTACTGGTGCTACTGGTAATACAGGTGTTACTGGTTCTAGTGGTCCTACTGGTGCTACTGGTCCTACTGGAAATACAGGTGCTACTGGATCTACAGGTGCTACTGGTGCTGGTGAAACTGGCGCAACTGGTGCTACGGGTGCTACTGGTTCTACCGGCGAGACTGGATCTACTGGTGCTACGGGTGCTACCGGTGCTGGTGAAACTGGCGGAACCGGAGCAACAGGTTCTACTGGTGCTATTGGAGAAACTGGCTCTACTGGATCTACTGGTGCTACGGGTGCTGGTGAAACTGGTGCTACTGGTGCTACTGGAGCAACTGGTGCTACTGGATCAAGTGGGTCTACTGGAGCAACTGGCTCCACTGGAGCAACTGGTGCTGGTGAAACTGGAGCAACTGGTGCTACTGGATCAACCGGCGTTATTGGTGAAACTGGTGCTACTGGAGCAACGGGTTCTACTGGAGCAACTGGTGCAACTGGTGAAACTGGTGCTACTGGATCAACTGGTACTACTGGTGCTACTGGATCTACTGGTGCTACTGGAGCTATTGGTGAAACTGGAGCAACCGGCGCTACTGGTGAAACTGGTGCTACTGGAGCAACGGGCGCTACTGGCGAAACTGGTGCGACTGGAGCAACTGGCGCTATTGGTGAAACTGGTGCTACCGGAGTAACGGGCGCTACTGGAGGAACGGGCGCTACTGGCGAAACTGGTGCGACTGGAGCAACTGGTGCTATTGGTGAAACTGGTCCTACCGGAGTAACTGGCGCTACTGGAGCGACCGGTGTAACTGGTGAAACAGGAGCAACTGGCGCAACCGGCGCAATTGGTGAAACTGGTGCTACTGGAGCAACAGGCGCAACTGGTGAAACTGGTGCGACTGGAGTAACAGGCGCTACTGGAGCGACCGGCGCAACTGGTGAAACTGGTGCGACTGGTGCTACTGGTGCTACTGGTGCTACTGGTGCTACTGGTGCTACTGGTGCTACTGGTGAAAGTGGTGCTACTGGAGCAACGGGTGCTATTGGTGAAACTGGTGCGACTGGTTCTACTGGTGCGACTGGAGCAACTGGCGCTATTGGTGAAACTGGTGCTAGTGGAGCAACGGGTGCTATTGGTGAAACTGGTGCTACTGGAGCAACTGGCGCTATTGGTGAAACTGGTGCTACCGGAGTAACGGGTGCCACTGGAGCGACCGGCACAACTGGTGAAACAGGAGCAACTGGTGCTACTGGTTCTACTGGTGCTACCGGTGAAACAGGAGCAACTGGATCAACTGGATCAACTGGTCCTACTGGAGCAACCGGTGTTACTGGTGAAACTGGTGCTACTGGAGCAACTGGTGCTACCGGTGAAACAGGAGCAACTGGATCAACTGGATCAACTGGTCCTACTGGAGCAACCGGTGTTACTGGTGAAACTGGTGCTACTGGAGCAACTGGTGCTACTGGTGAAACAGGAGCAACCGGATCAAGTGGTTCTACTGGAGCAACGGGCGCTACTGGTGCTACTGGAGCAACTGGCGCTATTGGTGAAACTGGTGCTACCGGAGTAACGGGTGCCACTGGAGCAACTGGAGCTACTGGCGCTAGTGGAGCAACTGGAGCAACTGGTGCTACTGGTGAAACAGGAGCAACCGGATCAACTGGTGCTACTGGAGCAACGGGCGCTACTGGCGTTACTGGAGCAACTGGAGCAACTGGAGAAACAGGCGCTACTGGAGCAACTGGATCCACTGGAGCAACCGGCGCTACTGGAGCAACTGGAGCTACTGGCGCTAGTGGAGCAACTGGAGAAACAGGCGCTACTGGAGCAACCGGATCAACTGGATCCACTGGAGCAACCGGTGCTACTGGAGTAACGGGCGCTACTGGCGCTACTGGAGCAACTGGAGAAACAGGTGCTACTGGAGCAAGTGGATCCACTGGAGCAACCGGCTCTACTGGAGCAACGGGCGCTACTGGCGCTACTGGAGCAACTGGAGAAACAGGCGCTACTGGAGCAACCGGATCAACTGGATCCACTGGAGCAACCGGTGCTACTGGAGTAACGGGCGCTACTGGCGTTACTGGAGCAACTGGAGCAACTGGAGAAACAGGCGCTACTGGAGCAACTGGATCCACTGGAGCAACCGGCGCTACTGGAGCAACTGGCGTTACTGGTGCTACTGGTGCTAGTGGTAATACAGGTGTTACTGGTGCTACTGGTGCTACTGGAGCAAGTGGATCTACTGGAGCAACTGGCGTTACTGGTGCTACTGGTGCTAGTGGTAATACAGGTGTTACTGGTGCTACTGGTGCTACTGGTGCTACTGGTGTTACTGGTGCGACTGGTGCTAGTGGTAATACAGGTGTTACTGGTGCTACTGGTGCTACTGGTGCTACTGGTAACACGGGCGTTACTGGTTCTACCGGTGCTACTGGTGTTACTGGTTCTACTGGTGCGACTGGACCACCGGGAGGCGCTGGTATTAATGGTATCACCGGATTAAGTAGCGCCGGATTAATTTATGGAGCTACCTTAACAGCACCCTCTAATGGTTATTTACAATTCGCATATGCGATTGGTGGTGGAACAACCAATACACCCGGATTACAACCTGGATCATATTCGGATATTTTCTCAACCCAAACCACTGATTATGGTGTAGCGGGTCCAACAGGTAATTATGGCAGAAATTTTATTTCAGATACATTTTTGAATGTTGCAAGTGACCCAACTAAACTAACTATTTCTGCGTCAGGACAATATTTAATATTTGGTAATAATGGTTATGACGAAAATAACTTTTATAAATCAAGTAATTATGGAAAATCATGGAGTGAAGTTTTTTCTAATGGAAAAAGGTTTGTATCATCTGCGATTTCAGCTTCAGGAAAATATCAATTAGTCTTACATGGTAATAATTATACTACTATTTTTTCAATAAGTCTTTTTTTCTCAAGTGATTATGGCACAAACTTTACACAATATTATCCAGCCGGAGTTGATCCATCTAATGTTTCTGAATATAGTGATTGTGCGATATCAGCCTCAGGACAATATATTACAGTAACAGGAAATGTAGGATATATTTATTTATCAACAGATTACGGTATAACTTGGAATACCGTTGCTTCAGAACAAAATTGGGTTAGAATAGCAATGTCTGCGACTGGACAATATCATTTAGCAGGTATAAATAATAATTATATTTATTTATCAAGTGATTATGGAGTAAGTTGGAATGCGATTACTGATACTACTCTAGGAACAAGAAGTTGGTCTTCAATAGTAATATCATCATCAGGACAATATCAATTAGTAAGCGTTAATGGTGCTGCTAGTGGACAGATTTATTTATCAATGGATTACGGTGTAAGTTGGAATATTGTCACGTCAAGTCTTGGAGCAAAAAATTGGACTTCAGTAGCAATATCATCATCGGGTCAGTATCAAGTTGGGGTAATTAATAACGGTCTTATTTATGTATCTACAAATTATGGTAATAATTGGGCAGCCACCGCATCAACCTTAGTTTGGAAGGCTTGTGCGATATCATCATCTGGTCAGATTATAGGTGCGCTAAATGATATAGGCGCAAACACTCGGGTCTACATGAGTTATAATAGCATCAATGCGCAAGGTGTAATAAATGTAGGCAGTTATACATCAGGATCTGGTGTCACGGGTATTGCCGGATCCATTTATTATGATACAACAACAACAACCATGAAATATTCAGATGGCATAACATGGAGTGAAATTTCTAGTAAAGGTATTACTGCGGCTTTTTCAGGAATAGTAAGCGCAGCCGGTTTCACTACCGGAGGAAGTATCATTGGCTCTACTGCGGCTTTTTCAGGAATAGTAAGCGCAGCCGGTTTCACTACCGGAGGAAGTATCATTGGCTCTACTGGAATATTCAGAAACATTGGCGTTACCGGTCTAATAACTGTAGGTCGTTATCCCGCGGGATCCAGTGCTATAGGTGCTATATCTGGATCTATATATTATGACACAACTGTTTCCGGTGCTTCTGGATTTAGAGTATCCGATGGATCGACTTGGCGAAATGTAAAATCATTCGTAATTGACCATCCAATAAACAAGGATAAATATTTAGTTCATGGTTGTTTAGAAGGTCCTGAAGCAGGTGTTTATTACAGAGGTGAGGGAAAAATTACCAACAATGAATATGTAGTGATTGATTTACCTGATTATGTAAATAATTTAACCAAATTTTTAACTGTTCAACTAACACCAATTTACAATGGTGATTTAAATAAAAAACCATTACATGTATCACGTGTATTGAATAATAAATTTACAGTTTACGGTGAAAATGGTGAATTTTTCTGGACTGTTTTCGGCAAACGTCTAGACATTGTTGTAGAACCAAATAAATCAGATGTAAATGTATTAGGTGATGGACCTTACAAATGGATAAACAACTGATTTTAATATTTTTGAAATTTGAAATTTTACAAGTTAAATAATTCGAAAAATTACAATAAATAGAAAAATAAATTAACAACAACAATATAAAATATTCACTATAAATAAGATGGCATTTACTAGATTTCATGATGATCCTTGTAGAATTAAAAAACAATTACAACAATCAACCGATCCAGGAAGATGGATATTAAATGTTCCTGGTTATGGTGATCGACCACAATATATGGAAGACCCCCATATTAGAATTCAAACATGGGGAGGAAATTTAATGACAAATTCTATTGAGCTTGAAAGTAGTTTAAAAGGAATCAACAAACCCCTCAGTAGAGATTGTTTAGGAAAAGATGAATATACCAAATTTAATGTATATTCACAACCTATACAATACCCAAGTAATAAATCCATGTATACCGAAGAATCAAGAACCATCGCACCAGCATGGACCGCGCGAGATTTAGAACAAGTAGATTGGTATTATTTACCTTTGAATCCACAAGAAAATACTTGTTATTCATTTGAAAATAATGTAAGCACACGAATTTTAGAAAAAGATAACTTTGTGGCAAAATTACCATGCGAAACAAATAATCATCTATTTCCATTACCGATACAAAGCAATAATGAATCATCTGGGAAAAAAGGACAAAAAAAATAATTTTATCATTCAATAATAAAAACAAAAAATATAAATAATACAGATAATAAGGATAAGTATTTTATTGAAAAAATATAATACTTATATATAATAATGGAGTTAGCAATACCTATTTTAGCATTAGGCGGATTATATGTTGTATCAAATCAAAAAAATGAAAATAAAACAAATGAAAGAGTATTAAAAAAAGGACAACGAGGCGAAGAAACAGAAAATGTGGAACAACAACAATCCGAACAAATGAAAGAAAATTTTACCAATATGGGCGCACGAGCAAATTATCTACCAAATGTGGATGAATTACCTCAAAATTATCCAGTTATAAATACAAATCAACTTGCCAATACTGTTCAAAATTATGCGAATCCAAATGTTGCCACTGACAAATATTTTGATCAAAACAATTATCAAACTCAACAGAATCGTGGTGTAAAGGTGGGAAATATGATTCAAGAAGTATATTCACTAACCGGTAAATATGTTGACGCAAGTAATTTTAAACACAACAATATGGTTCCTTTTTATGGAGGAAAAATTAAGGGACAAGTATATGACGTAAATATTGCTGAAACAATTTTAGATAACACCGTTGGCAATGGGTCACAAATGATTAAGAAAATTGAACAAGCTCCTCTTTTTAAACCTCAAGAAAATATGCAGTGGGCATATGGCGCACCCAATATGAGTGATTTTTATCAATCGCGTGTAAATCCAGGTATGAAAAGTAATAATGTCAAACCATTTGATAGTGAATATGTTGGTCCTGGTTTAGGAAAAGGTTTTTCAAGCGACGGCAGTGGTGGTTACAATTCCGGCATGGAAGCCCGAAATGCTTGGTTACCAAAATCAGTAGATGAATTAAGAGTCGCAACCAATCCAAAATTAGAATACTCCCTTGATAATCACGAGGGTCCATCCTATTCTACGATCAAAAATGTAGGTATTGAGGGTAAAATTGAAAAATATAGACCGGACACCTTTTATATACAAACTCAAGACCGTTGGCTAACTACGACTGGTCAAGAAAAAGGACAAATGCTTCAACCAGTCCAAGAAGTCCATGATACTATGAGAAATGCCACTACTAGACCATACACAGGTGTAGCCGCCCCAGCAGAAAAAAATGGCGGATACATTGCCGGTGAATATGAAGAAGCAAAAAGACCAGAGCTCAGTCCAAAAGATGTCCCTATTTGTGCTGCTGTTGGTCGTGGACCTTGTGACGATCGTGAGAATATTATAAAAAATTACACTACCAATGTAAATAATCGTACTGTACAAAGACAACCCGATACCATGAGAAGTGGTTTTGGCAGAACTTTAGGTGCGGTGATTGCGCCTTTAATGGATTTCTTGAAACCAACCAGGAAAAATGAAACGCAAGATAATGTAAGAATTTACGGCGACGCAAATGGAAGTGTAAAACAAAATTATGTAATCAATCCAAATGATGTCACGCCAACAACTGTAAAAGAAACCACCTTGTATTCGCCCAACTTTTATGTTGGTAATCAAGTGGAAGGTGGTGGTTACATGGTGGCTGATCAACAAGCAATCCAAAATCAACGCGACTCTACAAATTGTAGCACTGTAGGTAATCCTGGAGGCAATTCATCCAAATGGGGAAGCATGAATTACAATGCGGCATATATACAAACCAACAATACATTGAAGGAGCCACTCACCTATGCAAGAACAAATCACGGAAATACGCAAATATATAATCAAACCATGAATGTAAATGTGGCAAAAATTGATAGTGATCGTTACAATACTCGTATGTATGTACCAAACAATATGGGATATCGTCCAGTATTGAAAGAAAACTATGGTGAAATAAGACAACCCCAACAATATGACCAAAGTATCAATTGCGACCGTATTGCGCCAGATTTACTTGATGCGTTCAGGAAAAATCCATTTACACATAGTTTGACATCGGCTGTGTAATTGAAATAAAGTATATTACGTTAAATAACATATAAATATTTTGACTATTATATTAGTAATAATCAAAATATAAAAATGAAGTATCATATTCATCAATCAATCATGGAAAAATTAAAATACTTTCATAAAACCCGTAAAATTCCAAATATTATATTTCATGGAGAATCTGGAAACGGAAAACGTACCATTGTAAATAATTTTATTGATATTATTTATAACAATGACAAGGAAAAAATAAAAAATTACGTAATATATGTAAATTGCGCACACGGTAAAGGGATTAAATTTATTCGCGAGGAATTAAAATTTTTCGCAAAAACACATATAAATTCAAATGGTGGATATAATTTCAAAAGTATCATATTATTAAATGCTGATAAATTAACAATTGACGCGCAATCCGCATTAAGACGATGTATTGAATTATTTAATCATACGACTCGTTTTTTTATTATAGTAGAAGATAAATATAAATTATTAAAACCTATTTTATCCCGTTTTTGTGAAATATATGTGCCCGAACCAGTGATTCATGAAAAAAGTGTTAATTTATATCAACATATACTTGATAAAACTTTTAATTTGAGAGAACAAAAATATTCGAGAGAAGATTGGTTACATAAATATTTGATAAAAAACAAGGAAAATATGAATCACGAAAAAATAATGAATTACTCTACAAAATTGTATGAAAAGGGCTATAGTGGGTTGGATTTAATCGAATATATCAATAAAAAACATGAATTACCTTTGGTGAAAAAATATGAATTACTTTTTACTTTTCATAAAATTCGCAAAGAATTTAGAAATGAAAAATTACTCATCATGTTTATATTGAATTTTCTTTTTTTGAGTTTAGAATACAATTTAGAAAATATTTCTTTTATGTAATATGGATGATTTTAACGTTTCTAGCTTACATGAATCCAAAAATGAATGGGGGTCACGTTTACTCACTATTTTAACGCCTCATATTGTGGATGGTTTAAAATCTATTTTTGATGAGGCAATTAAATTATGTAAAGAGAATAATGAAATGGACAAATATTTAATGACATTTCAAAATTTCATTACTCGTATTCCAAAATGGAATCCAGTAATTATTGAAAGTGAACGTCGACGAATTGTTGAAAAAAGTGGCTGTAATTATTTAGAAGATTTAGTGACATGTGTACATATTATTCAATTAAAATTATTAACTGCTATTAGAGCTGGTCAAAAACAACGAAAAATAGATATTAGTATTCCAAAATTGGATGATTTTATACACAAGGTCTACATTAACGTTGCCAGAAAAATATATAAAAATGTTTATTTGTTTGAAATAAACATTCCACCTTTACAAGTACAAAAACATTTTCGAGAAACTGAAATTATAGTTCAAGAATGTATTTTAAATACGGTGAGAGAAAGTATACCTGTGGAAAGTATTTTACAGGCCTATATGGGCGAGACGATCGAAGAAGATGTAGTTGAAGAAATTAAAGAGCAAGTTATTGAAAAACCTGCTGAATCAAAAGGTGAAACTCAAATTATTAAGGAAACAAGTGATGTCGATAATAAAAATGCGGATCAAATCGCAGGAGCGTCTCCTTCACTTGAAAGTGACTTGGCCTTGCCAAAAACATTGGAAGTGATGACAGAAACTGAAAAATCTTCCAGATTATCATTTAATGATATTGATTACGCGAGAGATGAGCATAATAATGAAATCATAGTAGAAGCTCCAAAAGATATCAGTCGTTTAGAAGAAATCAGTGACATGCGAAACGAACAGCGTAAATTAGAAACCGAGGAGGATGACGATGAAGACAATCCTCGATTAAAAATTGCGGATGAAGATGTTAAATTAGATTATTTAGATATTCATAATATTGATACACCCAATGAAATGACTTTAATGCCTGATTTATTAATTGATGATATTGAAATTTTGGCATAATTGCGTAAAATAATAAATAACTTTGTTCTATATTATTTTATATCCATGGCGAGTGTTTTTGTAATTTCTGCCGTAATTTCAATCATATATTTTATTATTCGATTTGTTGAAATGAGATTTGTTGAAAAAGAAAATAAACCATTGAAATTTTTAGTGAGAGACTCATTGCTTGTTTATTTCAGTGTCGTTTGTGGTACTTTTATCATTGACCAGTTGAAACCAGTGATGCAAGATGGGGGAGATAAAATCGCACCCGCGGTCTTCACCGATAATCCAGGGTTTTAAATAATAATAATATTATTTTATAGAGTATTTATATACCAATAAAATAATATGAATAATATGGATAATAATGAACGAGAATTACGTAGAACACAATTACAGAATCAAGGAATTGACTTACGTAGAAGAATAAATGAAATGAATGATATTATTCGTGATAATACAACTTCATTAGAATCTTCTGCGATTCCTCATGATGTAACAGATAAAAATATATATTTGCCGTCACCACATAACTTATTAAAACCCGATGAACTTAAAATTGGAGAATCGTATTATGTCATAGATATAACAGACCCAAAAAATGTAATAAAAGGTCAAATAGAAATTCGTAATGGAATATTTTATAGTAGTGGTCCATTTCAAAATTATGGAAAATTGATAGAAATAAAACATGATATGGGAGAATATACTTATTATACTTTTCAACATGGAAATACTTATCATTATAATGATCCAAATGCTACCTATTTTTATTTATATTTAGACCAAGCTACAATCAATAAAGCTGTTGAAATACCACCCGAAAATGTATTTAAAATAAGTGATCTCGCAATAAATGTTCCATTTTATAAAACAGACGTGACACGCGTCGCGGGTAAACCCCGAAAATCCAGGAAATCCAGGAAATCCAGAAAATCCAGGAAATCCAGGAAATCCAGGAAATCCAGGAAAACAAAACATTAACGCCCACTCCATACTTTCACATAGGGTACCATTATTTTTCTTTCGTTTTCAAGTTTTTTCTTATAATTATGAAAAGTGTATCCCCAACGGTATTCTCCGTTTGTGTACTTTATGATATCTCCAAACAAAGAAGGCATATTTTTCAATCTTGAATTTTCCATGGAAATGATTAATCCCAGTATTCGCTCAAGACAACAACGGTCTTTCCGACATCTCACTACTTTTAACATGTTGAATATATTGTATTTTTTTTGTATATAATCCAAAAACCCATAATTTATATATGTTTGAACCCCAAAACAACCATTCCATTTATTCATTCCATCAATAATGCTCATATTCAAATATTTATTTTCCTTTACATTTTTAAATTCTTCTTGAAATTTGTTGCTATAATTTAAATATTTTGATATTTGAATAAGTCTATCATAATTTTCATCACGCGAATTTCTAAAATGCCATAATGGTAATACTGGAACGCCTTTAAATAAATCAAAATTGATTCTTTTATGTATGAAAACACTATCGTGTAAAATAATCGCATTCTCGAAAAACCGGTGTTTATGAAAATAATAATAAGGCAATAGTTCGCCTCGTTGTGGAAATTCTGATTGAATATATTCAATATTTTGGTATTCGTAATAAGCCTTGACAAATTCTTTTTTACTGTTATCATCTATCACGACAATTTTTTTCAAAGGATACAAACGACGAATACATTGTACACATTCATTCCAATAATGATTCGTCAATTCAGAATTCACATGTCTTAATACGATGAAACCGAAAGTCATTCTTATATTTATTATTATATAGTTATAAAAAAATCATATAATAATGTTAAATTTATTTATTTTATTTTGTTTTTCATTTTACATTCATAGAGAGAAAAAGAGAAACCAGGCTATATAAAAACCGGCATGGCATCAATATCCATTATATTTTCATTGTTTGGTACTGATGTGACAACATATTTTTTAAATTCTTTTCTCTCCAATTGATAATATGGCACATGATGATGAACATTTCGCGCAATCATTTTGTATAATTTAAAATCCGGATATCTCTCTTGACCATTGTTTTTATACAAAATATTCACACCATTATCATCTAAACACCAATCAACAATGAGTTGAACCAACGGCGAACATTCTTCTAAATTAGAGATTTCATCCATGTCATCAATCAAATAATCCCATATAGAACATGCTAAACGGCACAAGTCAAAACTAGAATTGGGATCTAAACGAGGTTTTTTCTCATTAAAATATGGCTCAAAATTATATTGAGTCGCAGCATCCTCACCATTTTTAAAACAATCACTACAAAACTGTTTTCCACTAAATTTATAAACACCTCTACCGAAATCGATGATCTTGTATATTCTGCCATACGTTGGCACTTTATAATACTTGTTGTTAAACTTGTAATACAAGAATTTTTTGTCCGTCTTGTTATACATGATATTATTCGTGTGTAAATCGTTGTGAGTAAATAAAAACACCTTTTGATAAGTTACCAAAGTCATGATGATTTGCATCAATGCGGAAAACCATTCTTTTTCCTCCAATTCTTCGTTGGCAATTAAACTGTCAAATGTATTTTCGCAATTTTCCATACAAATAATTTGAACAGGAAATTTATCAAGAGTTACATCAAGACGCTCATCATCGTCGTAATCTGAATCATCACTATATTCATCTGATTCCTCACTATAACCAGATGTCGATGTTTTTTTTCCTGAATTGAATGACCCATTTGATCCAGATTTTGCGACGGTTTCATCAAAATCTTCATCATTGTTTTCTGTGTCTTCGGATGTATAAGAGGTCCTGGATGAGCATGATGAACAGGATAATACCGAATGAATTGTTTCACTCTTGTTGTTTCCATAATCATCTGTCAAATGAGATAAATCAATTGAAAACTCTTTTAATGTATCCAGCGATATATGTTGATCCTCGATTATTTGACCTTCCTCCAAAATATTCTCATCTTCAGTAAAGACATTTTCAAATAATTCATTATTGATTGATTTAGCAGATATATTTAAAGGTTTGCTGTCGGCATCTTCCTGGATTTTAATTGGTTTCAACTTTTTCGTCTCAGACAAGTCCTTTAAACGGTTGTTTTCATCATGAACTTTGAATAAAATATTTTTGTTTTTATTAAAAAAATCAGACCGATTGACGAAATCCAAATCATCTATAATATTAAATTTGAAATTCTTTTTGATTGCTAAAAAAGAACCATAAAATTCAATACCGTGTACAAAATGGTGATTATGATTCAAAAGACTTGAACAATATGAAAACAATCCATCCACATAGGCAGTGTTGTTTTGATCCAATATTTTCTCATTGACCTCACTGGTGGTTGAATTGTATTTGGGCAAGCTGTAAAGGGTTTGATCAGCGAAATCATATTTGCCGACGATTAATTTAAAGGGATCGATTAGCGGAGCCATTTTGAAAAACAAATTTTTACTTTTGGTTTTGTCTTTTTGGGAATTTTTGATTTCACACTTGTACAAATTGTAGTCGGTTTGTTTTTCAACTTTGCTAATATACCATTCATGATTCAAATTAATCGAATTATAATTTGTTTCATTTAAATCAAAAAATTTATTGTAAATGGGAACATAATTTTGTACTTCAGAGAGATTAGTTAATTGCTCATTTTGAAAACTTTTAAATAATTCTCCGTTTTTTCTTTTTTCATAATGAATCTTTAACGATTTATTCATAGTGCTCATTAATAATTATACTTAATAACTATTTTTTTTTAAATCAAACTCATTAAAAATACTTTATTTACGAATCATTCATTATTAAGTGATAATTCGTAATTTAAGTTTAGTGGTTTCTCTCTTTACATCAAATTTAAAAATGATTTTCGTAAATAATTTTTATTAATTTTTCTTAATTAGTATAATATGAATCTTGAATTAAGAAAATTTGATATGAAAACCATTAGTTTCAAACCTAATGAATCTAAAGGTCCCGTGGTTGTATTAATCGGACGAAGAGATACCGGTAAAAGTTTTTTAGTCCGCGATTTACTCTTTTATCACCAAGACATACCTATTGGCGTCGTCATTGCCGGTACAGAAGAAGGTAACGGCTTTTACGGAAAGTTGGTGCCAAAACTTTTCATACATAATGAATACAACACCGCCATCATTGAAAACATTTTAAAACGACAAAAATCCGTCTTGAAACAAATCAAAAAAGAAATGGAAACATTTAAGCGAACTACCATTGATCCCCGCGCATTTGTTATTTTAGATGATTGTTTATACGATGGCACCTGGGCGCGCGACAAGATGATGAAATTGCTGTTCATGAATGGGAGACATTGGAAGATAATGTTGATCATTACTATGCAATATCCATTAGGAATACCCCCAACTCTCCGCACCAATATAGATTACGTTTTTATCTTGCGAGAACCATATATCGCAAACCGTAAAAGAATCTATGAAAACTACGCGGGTATGTTTCCAACTTTTGAATCCTTTTGTCAAGTCATGGATCAATGTACGGAAAATTACGAGTGTCTGGTGATAAATAACAATGCCAAGTCGAACAAATTGTTTGATCAAGTCATGTGGTACAAGGCGGACAATCATAACGATTTCAAATTAGGCAGCAAGGAATTCTGGGATTTATCGAAAAATATCCCTTCTGATGACGAGGACGAGAAATATGACCCGAATAATGTCAAAAAACGCGGACAAGGTCCGAAAATCAATGTCAAAAAGACGAAATGGTAATGTCATTACTAATTACAACACATTTCGTTTTTGCTTCTAAAAAACAAAAACAAACAAAACAACTTAAAGAGAAATCTATAATATAGATTATAATGACAGAATCGCTTGATATTGTTAACTTGATTGAATCTAATCCAATCACAAAACTCACAAATGACTACAACAACAAATTATTAATGAAAATAAAACAAAATTTCACAGAAACAGAACAACAGCTATTTGTTTCTTCGTTTTATTGTTATTTGAATTACAATTCAACCACTGATTTTGTTATTGATTTAGATAATGTATGGAAATGGTTGGGATTTGGACAAAAAGATTCATCAAAAAGGGTTTTAGAAAAAAATTTTATTCTTGATAAGGATTACAAAAGTTTTGCTCCGCAAATTGGCGGAGCAAAAAAAGATGGTCGTGGCGGACATAATAAAGAAACAATTATGCTTACAATAAAAACTTTCAAATTATTTTGTATAAAAGCAGAAACAAAAAAAGCAAAAGAAATTCACGAATATTTTGTGAAATTAGAAGAAATATTACAACAAACTATACAAGAAGAAAGTGACGAATTAAAAAAACAACTTAGCGAAAAAAATGAACAGTTATCAATAAAAGAAAAAGAATTGGAAGAAAATAAAAAAATGTTGGAAGAAACTGAAAAAATAACCAAGTGTAACGAAATTCCAACAATTTATATTTTCAATATTGACACCACAAGGGAAACCCCAGAGTTAAAAATTGGTGTTACACATAATGTGTCAAAAAGAATCAAACCATACAAGCAAATATGTAAACACGGTAAATTAGAATTTACTTATACTGTTGAAAATACAAACCTAAAAACTATGGAATATTACATACATTCATTATTATCGTTTTCTAGAGTAAAAGACGAGGTTTTTCAAATAGATGTTGAACAAGCAAAATTAATTGTATTAAATGTAATCAATTTATTTGAGACAGTCAGTATAACAAATAATTCAGAAAAAGTTTTGAAATTAAATCAGTTACTTGAAAAAACAAAACCAGAAATAAAAATTTCAACGGCGGAAATCGCGTGTCAAACAGATTTTGATGAAAATATTCCAGAAACAACACCTTTGTTGTTTTATGACACTAATATCAAAGATAATTTCAATCAGTTCATTGATAAAATGTGTATTGTTAGAAATGATGTAGAAGTTTCAAGTAAAGATATTGAAGGTCTATATCGTTTATGGAATAAGGAGAAACCTAAAAAAGAAACATTTCATGCGTTTAAACATTACTTGGACACTCGTTTCAAACCATGTAGATTAGAAAAACAGGATAAAAATCATGTTGTTTATGGATATAAGGGTGTTTCATTAAAAGAAATTGAATATAAAAAAAAAGTGGTTCAAAGTGACGCTCAAATATTCATTTTTCAAGTATGTAAATTTTCACCAAGTGGAACAATTTTAAATACCACTTTATTAGAAGAATATCAAAAATGGAAACAAAGTGTATGTAAAGAAATCAATGGAAATGAAGCGAATGAAATTAAAGATTATTTGAAAGATTGTGAATATACAATGTATTCAACTATTTGGACTCCTTATGGAAATGGACAGGGTTATTATGGATTATATTTAAAAAGTGACGAACATAAATGTAAAAAAACATCGTCGACTGGTAAAAAAGTTTATAAAATACACGTTGAGACAAATGAAATTTTAGGAACATGGGATACAATTGCGAAAGCATCACAATATGAAAATATATCTTCTACTAAAATGAGTCATGCTGTGCGTTTAAAAAAGATTTTTAATAATGATTATTTTTATACAACAACTATATGATACAGCATGACCATGAAAATAATGATTTTATTTATTTCACAAAATCATTATTTAACAGATTTTTTACACCTTTTTGTTTTTTTAGACTTTCTTGTTTTCCGAGTTTTCTTTGATTTTTTATATTTTCTAGTTCCACCACTTGATGGTGGCGGTGGTGGAAGTATTACTTCTCTTGGGGAATGGCGAATTATATACGCATCTAAAATATTTATCATATTTGTCATTCTCTGTGTTTTATCTAAAAGACCTATTTCCGATCTTAGCTGATGTCTTGAATCATTCACATCATTTGGATCTCCCAACATATTATATATATTACCCAATAGCCATTCTAAATTATGATACAAATGCGTTGACAATCTAAGATATCTGTTGTCAGGAGTACGGTTTATAATATCTACAAATTGTTCAAAAATTCTTAAAATATCATTTGTATGATTATTGAAATCTTGTCTATATCTATCATTGTTTTGATTTTCATTCCAATGATTCAAAAGAATGTTAATATCATCGGTTCTTGTATTTATAATTTCAATAGCGTTTTGTATACTAAGATCTGTATCCATATTTTATATATATATATTCATATATTTTTTTTATAAATCAAGAATATAATCACCGCGAGGTCTTTTTACCAATAAATAATCCGCATCATCATACAAATAATAATAGTTTGGATTATATCCGCCATAATAGTCTAAATAAAGGGGATTCACCGCATAACTGGTTGAACCAGTACCTCCACCATAATATCCCCAACCCCAACCTCTTCCACCGCGTCCTCCCCATCCTCCATGACCTCCATGTCCGTGTCCTCCGTGACCATGTCCTCCGCCACCTCCACGTCCTCCGCCACCTCCACGACCACCTCCACCTCCGTGTCCTCCTCCGCCACCACCTCCGCGAAATCCTTCAACACCTTTAAACACCAATAAACTTGCTACGGCAAAGACAATGATTGACAATAAATACATGTATTTTCGCATATTATACAATATTATACAATATTATACGAAAATAATTATACACGAGACCAAAATTATACAAATAAATATAGTAATCAAAACAATTTTATTTTTTGTTCGTGTAGTCATTATATTCTCTTTATATTATTTTACGAACAAGGCGACGACGAGTTTTATTTTTTTTATAAGTACGCTTGGTTTTTTTTACAAATCGTTTTTTGGCTTTTCTGTTTTTTCTTGTTTTTTTACCACCTGTTTCTTTTTTTGTATGAATTTCATTATACAAATCAATGTCTCTTGACTTTATATACTCCATAAAATTAATCGCATTTTTATCATTTACGTATAATCTATCATCCAAATAATCAATAATAAAACCAATGTCATTGTCTTTATTAATTTTATATTCTTGTATCATTTTATAAAATTTCTCTGAAGATTCAATAATTCTGTCCATAATTTCATCAAATAAGTCTCTAGTATCATCTTTTCTTGCAATATTTTTAATTTTATTGTAAAAAATCTCTGGATTATTATTTAAACTTTGATACCAAAATAATGGGGAATTTATATTATTCACACTCTTATCACTACCATTTGTTGACGTTTTTGTTTTTTTCGAAAGTGGAGGTGGCGGTTTTTCACGTGTTTCCTCAGGTAAAGGCTCATGTTGATCACTTCGTTCCTCAGATAGAGGATCAGATTTTTCACCTAGTTTTTGAGATGGAGATGGGGGTCCTATTTTTTTACCACATTTATTTTTTAAACATTCTATAAATTTATTAAAAATATCATTATCATGGTCCTTATTATCATAATCACTTGTATTTTTTCCTATAAATTTATGAAATTCATCAAAATTTTTTTTATCAAAATCTTTCATTTCATAAACGTCTTTAAAAAATTCTTTAAAAATTTTAAAATATACACTTTCTTTAATTGGATCTATATTTATTGTAGAATTATCAAAAAAAAGATTATTCATACATTCAGCTAAACAATCATCATTTACTAAAGATACTGGTTCTGTTATAATTTTTGTAGTAGTTAACACATTTTCATTAATATTTATAGGTACAGATGTATTTATATATTCAACTGCTAACTTAATCATATTTGTTTTAGAACAATCCATGTTTCTCACTTTATTTTCATTTTTTTTAAAATAAAAATCCCAGTTTAAAGGAATTTTTTTAATCACTTTATTACCGGAATTTACAATAACAATTGTTATTTGACTACAATCACTTTTTAAATTTTCAATATTATTTCCTGTACAATAAGTTGTTTTTGAACATTTTGGGTCATTTTCTTTTGTACCAATTTTTATGAATTGTTTTTTGTCACATCCTTTTGAATTATATTTTAACTCATGCGAGCACGGTAATATGATAATTTCTTTTGGAAAATATATTTTATTTTGATTTTCATTCATTCCTTTTAATATATTTTCAATAGTTTGTCTTGTCCGTGTTAAATCTGACGCAAATACATAATTTATGTATTCATTATTATTTTTCAAAACTGTTATTAATTTTTTACCAGCACGAAAGGCTTGTTCTTTACCAAGATTCGTTACATTCGTGTCAGTTATTAAATGTGTCGAGCGTTTTAAATTATGATCAGCTTGTCCATGTCTTCCTATATAAAAAACATATTCATCTATATCCTTTAAAAAATCATTACTTTTCAACCCTAATCTATTTAAACCTGTATTTATATTTTCAAAAATAATTTCGTTTACATCGTCCTTATCAGTTACATCAAAAGTTTTTTTAAATGTTTCATGATTGTCATTTGTAATATAATAAGAACGTCCACCTTTACCTTCACCAGGGTCTAATTCACCTTCATGAACAAGTTGAAGACATACACCATTTTCTTTATTGATACATAAACGAAGAATTGAACAATTTTTAAATCGTATTTCTTCTTCCTTTTCTTCCTTTTCTATAAGATCATATTTACGAGGGCTTTCATCTGTACTATTAATTTTATTCGTAATATTAGTAACTAACATATTAACGCCATTTTTAAAAGACCTAGTTGAATTAATGAATGACCGATTATTAGCGATTTTATCAAAAATATCTTCTTTTTTTTCAATTCTTTTCCCTTTTATAATCATATCCAAAAAACAACGTATTCGGGCTTGATGAGTAACGATTAAAGAAACAACTCTTTTTGTTATTTGTTTTTTCTTAGTTATAGTTTCTTTCATATTCGTTTCTTTCTCAGATTTTATATCATTTTTTGTAACTACTTCTTTTATTGTTTCTGTTTTTACTGGTGGATCTGTTATTATCATACTCATGAATTATAAATTTATATATATTATACATATATATAATTTTTCTTTTTGAATAATCAAATAATCAAAACAATGTAATTTCTAAATATGATTTAATCATTCTTCTTTGTAGCAAATGGTCCACTAATCAATTCACTCTGTCCATTATCCGTTTTACCAGTGATTATATTTTCACCTTCGAATAACTCTTTTCTAATATCCGCAGCAGAAATAACATCTTGATCCTTCAAAAAACTTTCTTGTGTATTCATATTTTGAACACCAATTAAATTTCCATTCTCATCAATCGTCTGAGTTAATGACGATCCAGTCTTTTCAGCATTCTTGATATTTTCCTCAATTGCCTTCTTTTTCGTTTCCTTAACTCTTTGTTCAAAGGCGGATTTGGCGAAATCCTCATTCTTCACCTTTTCTTGCATTAATTGATTTAATTCTTCTTCCATATATTCAACACGACCTGTCTTGTAAGCCTCTGGGTCCCAAGGCATCCATAATCCAACAGGACCAACAAATACATCATGGTTTGGATCTAATTCGCGCAACATTTTACAGCGCAATTCGGCTTCTTCCATAGTTGGATATACACCTCGGATTTTTAAACCACGTGTGCATGTTTGAAAACTATGCTTTACATTAAATGCGTTTTCCAATTCTTCTTCATTTTTATCCAAAAATGTTTTATAATCGTCCTCTAAACTAGTCTTGGTCAAATTTTCCTGTTCCTCTTTGATAAAATCTTGAAAATCCTTCATCACATCATCAAACGTTAATTTGTATTTATAAGATACAAAATTCAAAAATTGATGGAATTTTTCCATAGATTTGTTAAATTCCCACTTCTTTAGGAATTCCTCAAATAAAAATATTTCTTTCTGTTTTAAAATCTTATCTGGCGATACAAAAGATACACACACAAATTTTTGACCAGCAATCGGTTTATCCTCTTCAAGTAAATCTACGTATCTAGGATTTGGTTTTCCATTTTGATCCATTTTTGGTTCTACTCCAGCTTTCATATTTATAAATAATGTAATATAATTCGTTTAAGTATTTATTTTATAATTTATTATAATTAACAAAATTAATAAATTTCAAATAATTCAAACAATTTAGAATAATTGAATAGTTAAAAATTAAAAATTAAATATTATCAAAAATAAATAATTTTTTCTTTTCAATTAATATAAATATGTTTGACGTTTACGAACTAGTAAAAAGAATAATCAAGTATTTAGTAGAAGGTTTAATGGTTGCCATTGCCGCCTACGCAATTCCAAAGCAATCCCTTAAGTTAGATGAAATCATGTTACTTGCTTTAACTGCTGCCGCAACATTTAGTATTTTGGATTCGTACATTCCAAGTATTGGTGTCACCGCACGATCTGGTGCCGGTTTCGGTATTGGCGCGAATCTAGTAGGTTTCCCAGGAGGTCTATAAATGTGTTGGTCATAAATAATAAATAAAATACTAGTAAAGCACTAGTATTCTATACCATAATTATATTTGTATCAATCAAATCTTAAATTGTCGCGATAAATTCCCAATCCAATTCTTCACATATCTTTTTCCATATTGTATCCTGTTCGATCAATTTTTCACGGTCTTTCAACATCGGTATTTCGGGTAAATACGAATGTTCACCCAGCAATTCAAACAATTTAAACAAAACATAATAATAATGTAAAAAATTCACGCGGTAATCCGGACAGTGTTTTGCGTAAGGATATTGTATTTCCATAAACAAATTACACAATATTTCTTCCAATTCCTGAGCAATAATGGGTGGATTTAATCCCAACTTGTCTTTGATAAAATTAATATGTTCGTAATACTTGTTATATCCCAGTTTTTTCAATATTTCTTTGGTCTTGATATAGGTGATGTTTTTTATATCAATACGTTCCTTTTTTATCTGTAATTTTAAATTCTCCAAAACATCATCCGGTATTTGTGTTGTTTCTTTACCTTGAAATTGCGCTAATATTTCTTTGAAATGATTTATTTTTTTATAAGCATAAAAACATACTTCTTTTGGCGGCTCTTTATAAGACGGCTTTTCATTTTCAATTAAAAACTGTACATTTTTAGAACAATGATTACATATCAATATGCCTTCATCTTCTAATGGTATTAATTCACCTTTATAACACGAGTTACAAACATCAGACGGTTTCAAAAATGAATTAATGTCCAAAAAAGAATCATCAATATTTGCCAAATATTTTTGAAATATATTGTTGTTTTGATTCGTAATGACATTATTTGCGTTTGAATCTATTTTAAAGAATGAATTAAGTATTTTATTTTTTGATTTAGAAGAATTTTCAACGCCATTGGAAATGTTTTTCTTGTTTTCAAAATAATCAAAAATATATTTAGAATTATCTAGGAAATATTCTTTTTTTTTGGTTTTAATGTTTTTGATTTCATTATTGATTTCATTAAGGCGATCTTTGTAATCCATCAATTCTTCAATATTCATTGACTGGGATTTATCATTTTCTTCGATTTTAGAAATGATTTCTCTTTTTTCATTTTTTAATTTGGGCAAATTATTTTGTTCATCTTTAGTGAATTCATTGATAAATTCATTATGTTTTCCATCCAAAGTAACATTGCTTTTTTTATTCACCTTGATTTTTTTGGTGGTTTTTGGTTTGAAACTAGGCATATATAATGTATTTAAATAAAAATAATGAAATTTTTTTAACTTGTTATTCTTGTATAATAATTATATTTTTAGAATTTTTACATTTTTTAAAATTTTTGAAAATAAAATATAGTTTAAAATGGTAGATTACTTTTCTTGGAAATATTAAGAACAAAATATAAAATGGATATAGAACCAATAAAAATCAAAATTAATATTGAAAATAAACAAAACAAAAACCATGTCTTGTCCATTGATAATGACAAGTTTCACAAAATGGTATTCTTGTATAACGCATTAAACGACGGGTGGAAAATCAAAAAGAAAAACGACAGTTATATTTTTACAAAAAATCACGAAGGAAAAAAGGAAATACTACATGATTCTTATTTGCTTACTTTCATGAAGATGAATATGGACATAAACAATTGTGTTTCGTAGATTTACGAGAGGGAGCGTTGAATTATAAGATTATTAATTAATTTTATAATTAAATTAAAATCCAAATATTTTTTTTCTTTAGCAATATTATAAAATGGGAGGCGGTTTAATGCAACTCGTAGCTTACGGCGCTTAACTCTTGGGCGTCAACAGTGAGCTGCTATTATGGTTCACATATCACCATAATAGAGAAACAGTGTAAATATGTGGTTAAATATAAATTATAATATTTAACATATAACTCGCTAGTGAATTAAATATTGAACAATTATTATAAAAAAATTAAATATTTATTTCGCAAGATTGTCAAATTGCGGGGACTTCCTTAGAGCTTTAACTACTACTTATTTGTGGTGACATAAATAATACCATTGGGTAATGTCCAATGGCATAGTAAAAACGTTAAAGATTGGATAATCCGCAGCCAAGAATCTTATATCGATTTTGAAATACCGCAGATATAAGATTAAGGTTCAACGAGTAGACGGCAATCGGGAATTTATGATGGTTCTAGCAAAACCGGAAATTTCTTAAGGTGTACTCTGCCCCTCTTAGAAATATTAGGGAACACAAAAGCAAGATGTGTACTTAACAGGCAATCCACAGATTACTTTTTGGAAAGTAACTTACAGACGTTACACCAACTTTTCGATTGAGTCAATCGAACAAACTTTCAACGGTCAAGCCGATTTCGGTCGCCGTGTCACCTGCATCATCTCCAGAAATGGTGATCTTGCTTACAGAACCTACTTACAGGTCACTTTACCTGAAATCAACCAATTGATGGGCAACTCATCCACCTTATCCTCAGGTGCTCACTCAGTCTACGCACGTTGGTTAGATTTCCCTGGTGAGCAATTAATCGCCCAAGTTGAAGTCGAAATTGGTGGTCAACGCATTGATCGTCAATACGGTGATTGGATGCACATCTGGAACCAACTTACCATGACCTCCGAACAACAACGTGGATACTTCAAGATGATTGGTAACACCACCCAATTAACCTTCATCACTGATCCATCCTTCGCTGATGTTGATGGTCCTTGTGACTCCACCGCACCTCGTCAAGTGTGTGCTCCTCGTAACGCTTTACCAGAGACTACCTTGTATGTTCCATTACAATTTTGGTTTTGCACCAACCCTGGTTTAGCCCTTCCATTAATTGCCTTACAGTACCACGAAGTCAAGATTAACCTTGATTTACGTCCAATTGATGAATGTTTATGGGCTGTTACTTCATTAAGTTGCAACACCACCTCAAACCCAAAACAAGGTCCATATGCCAACAGTGCCGCTAACCAATACCAAGTTGGAACTCCAGTCACTGCCACCATCGCATACAACCAATCCTTAGTTGCTGCTTCCTTATATGTTGACTATGTCTTCTTAGATACTGATGAACGCAGAAGATTCGCACAAAATCCTCATGAATACTTAATCACCCAATTACAATTCACTGGTGATGAATCTGTTGGTTCCTCATCCAACAAAATCAAGTTGAACTTCAACCACCCTGTTAAGGAATTAATCTGGGTCGTCCAACCTGATCAAAACGTTGATTACTGTTCATCCCTTTTATGTGATGCCACTTTATTCAAGGTATTGGGTGCCCAACCATTCAACTACACTGATGCCATCGATGCTCTTCCAAACGCAATCCATGCCTTTGGAGGTCCTGATGCCACTGCTGGAGCCAATGCTTTCATTGATGCTCGTGGTTTATTCCAAGATGCTGGTGCTCTTGATGCTGCCATCCCTGATGGATTCACCGGATACTGGCACGGAGGAGTCAACAACAACGCATACAATGAAACCAACTTTGGTGGATCTGCTGTCCCATTAAACCCTGCTGTTGATAATGCTGCCGCATTAGCTGCTCTAGGTTTAACTACCTCTGATTTCGGTGGTAAATCACACAACGAAGGATCATCAGTATCTGATGCTGGTACCTTCGTATTATCCGAAACCTCTTTGGACATGCATTGTTGGGGACAAAACCCAGTTGTTGTTGCCAAGCTACAACTTAACGGACAAGATCGTTTCTCCGAGCGTGAAGGATCATACTTCTCATGGGTACAACCATACCAAACACATACCCGCAATCCTGATGAGGGTATTAACGTGTACTCATTTGCTCTTCGCCCAGAAGAACATCAACCTTCGGGCACATGCAACTTCTCCAGAATTGATAACGCTACTCTTCAATTAGTTCTTTCCAACGCAACTGTTGAAGGTACCAGAACCGCTAAGGTTCGTGTCTATGCCACCAACTATAACGTGCTAAGAATTATGTCGGGCATGGGTGGATTAGCATACAGTAATTGAGCGGGTTATACAGCATATTTCGTGTTATATTTTACAAATTTATTTTACTTTTTATTGAAGTAATTTAATACTATAGTCACATATAGTATTAAAAATAGTTGCTTTTGTTTATTAAAAGCAATTAACAACTTAAAAAGATATCTATAATATAGATTATAATAATGCAATCGCTTGATATTGTTAATTTGATTGAGTCTAATCCAATCACAAAACTCACAAATGACTACAACAACAAATTACTAATGAAAATTAAGGAAAACTTCACAGAAACCGAACAACAATTATTCGTTTCTTCGTTTTATTGTTACTTGAATTACAATTCTACGACAGATTTTGTTATTGACTTGGATAATGTATGGAAATGGGTAGGTTTTCAACAAAAAGTTAAGGCAAAAACATTATTGGAAAAAAATTTTATTATTAATACTGACTACAAAATCTTGCTTTCCCAACTGGGAAAGCAAGAATCTACCGAAGAAAAAAAACACGGCGGTCACAATAAAGAAACAATTATGCTTACCATAAAAACCTTCAAATTATTTTGTATCAAAGCAGAAACACAAAAAGCAAAAGAAATTCATGAATATTTTGTAAAATTAGAAGAAATATTACAACAAACTATACAAGAAGAAAGTAATGAATTGAAATTACAACTCGAACAAGCAAAAAATGAAATCGTTCAAATCGAGGAAAGTAACAAAAAAGAATTGGACGAAAAAGTATTGCGAGAAAGGGAAAAAATGCTACTTCGTGAATATGGTCATATTGGTTCATTATTTTATATAGTAAAAGTAAAAACAAATAGTGATGGAACTTATATAGTAAAAATTGGTGAAAGTAGAAGAGGTATTCAAGATAGATACAATCAACATAAAACCAATTATGAAGAAACTTTACTATTAGATTGTTTTTTAGTAGATAAAAGTAAAAACTTTGAAGATTTTATTTTAAACCATGAAAATGTAAAATTCAACAAAGTTACTGACTTAGAAAAGCATGAAAGTGAAAAAGAGTTGTTTTTGATTGGAAAGAATTTAACATATAAAATGTTATTACATATTATCAATACAAATATAAAGTCATTTAACAATAATGTTGAATACTTGCGTGTTGAAAATGAAACACTTAAACAAGTGATTGCGTCGTCAAATCAAACACAACAGCAATACGATAATATTTCTATTATACAAGAATTGTTGAACAATCAAAAAGAAATGATGAAAATTATCCAAAATTTAGAAAAATCTAACAAAGAAATATTAGAAAAATTATCTCCAACGCAAATAAAAGTTACCACTGGGTTTGAACAACCACTTGTAACATTAGGACCCAGATTACAAAAAATAAACCCGGAAAATTTGAATTTAGTCAAAGTATATGAAAGTGTTGCTGAATGTATAAAAGAATCTAATTTTGTTATGAAACGACCTACTATTGATAAAGCAGTAAAAGAAAATACCATATATCAAGGATTTCGCTGGTTGTATGTTGAGCGGGATAAAGACCCAAATATTATTGATAATATAATTCCCACAAAGGTAACAAAAAGCCAAAATCTTGGATATATTGCGAAATTAAATAGTGAAAAAACAGAAATTTTAAATGTTTATTTGGATAGAAAAACCGCATCAATAAGTAATGGTTATGAATCATCTTCCGCTCTTGATAATCCAGTAAAAAATGGAATAATCACAAAGGGAAATTATTATGTATTATTTGATAAATGTCCGTCTGAAATAAAAGATGCTTTTATTGAAAAACATGGAGATCCGCTTTTATATAAGACCGGTATAGGACAATATAATTCAGCAGGTCATTTAATAAATGAGTTTACATGTAAATATGATTGTATAAAAAAAATAAAAATAAGCGACAAAACACTAGCCAAAGCATTGGATAAAAATATAACTTATAATAATACATATTTCAAAACACTCGGAAGTAAGCTACATCTATAATCCCAAAAAACTTTTGTCGTAATCTGTTATCATTTTGATGTATGTTTGGTAATGCTTCAGGTTCGTCGCTGTTTTATCAATATTCAACAACAATTTCAAGTAATACATGATTTCATAGTTTTTTCCTTCAAGAATAAGAATAACACCTACCAATTTATGAACAAGTTGTCGTATTTCTGGAATACATAACTCGTGAGCCATTTTATCTATTATTTCATTATAATCGCACCGGATAGTCTCCATGATGTCATTATATAATTCCATATTATTATCACATACTTCCTCAAAAATATATTTATTTAATGAATACATATATTTATTACACATACTATCTTTATTACCAATTTATTTATCTACTAATATTTCCTTGGCGACGGTTCGAATTATTTTATTGTAATTTTTCATAGCTTTTTCTTTGTCGGTATCACACAAGCTCTGGTCGATTAATTTGGTATACAAGTCACTCTTTTTATGATTCGGGTCTTTGTATTCCGGGTTAGCTTTTCCCCAAAGAGACATTTGCTTAATATTCTTGTGTTCAATAGCTTTGATTACTTTAATCATTTGCTGTTTATCCTCATCTTTATGCCATGTATCGTTGTTTTTAATATGAATCACTTCTCTTTTCAGATCACTACAGTGAATCGGGCGTTTGCTAATGTCTAATTTGTTCAATCCATTGACCAATATGTTACTAATCCCTCCACAATACCCAAGAGGTCCAAAATTTTCAAAGTCGGTTAGGGTTAAAATGAGTGATTCCAAAAAATCGCTCAAATTCAGTGCGTCTTTACAAGTCTCATTTAAGAATACATTCAAATTGAATTTGTTATTGTTTTGGGTATTTATAATATTGGTTGTTCCTACTCCCATTTCTAAAATCTTCTTTTGTTGTTCGATAATCAATTCTTTCAATTCCTTATTTTCTTTAAGTTGTTCTTGAAACAAATTAATTAATACGTCCATTTGACCATTTGGGTGATTTTCATTCTCATTGATTACCTGTATAACATCATTCTTTTCGACATGATTATCATCATTGTTTTCATTATTGTTTTCTTCAATAACAAGTGGAATATTTTCATTTACAAAGGTACATTTCTTTTTGTGAGTATATAAGCTCTGCCGATGAGTGTATTTTTTTCCACAATCACAAAAATATGATGTGGGAGTATTTTTGGAAGTATTGTGTAAGTATCCGTCAGTATTTGACATTGACGCGTGTTTTATGGTATCAATATGTTTTTTATAATTACTATATTTAGAGCATTTGAAGTTACACACTTCACATACATATTTTTCGGCATTTTTGGCATTTTTTTGGCATTTTTTTTCCCCAAAAATGTAAGTATCCATTCGTATATTATACTGACAAAAAAATGCCTAAATCCTTTTCCAACAAATATCTAAATTTATGCTCACAAAATTATGCTGTCGTGGTAAAATATTTATTTCGAGATTGACAGCTTTATGCTGTAAAATGACCTAAAAAACAGTGTTTTTAACATGAATCCCTGGGATTTTCAAAAATGGACATACCAAAAATGTCCATTTTTACTTTTTCCAATTACTTTTGTTTGAAAATTAGAATTTTTATAAATATAGACCTTCGAGTTTTTTGAATAAAAAACAAGTAAATAAAATACTTTTTATTCGAACACCTTTTTCTCTCAAACAAGTAGTTTTGAGAATAAAAATGTAAACAAAAGTATATATATAAATAAATGAAAATAGCATTATGCTTTTTAATTAGTTACAATCACGAGGTGAATAAGGAACGTATATGGAGAGAATGGATAGAATACAACAAGGATATAATCAATGTATATTTCCATTACAAAGACATCAATATGGTTAAGTCACATTGGATAAAAGAACACGCAATACCGAGGGAATACATAGTTGAAACCTCTTATTATCATGTAGTGAATGCTTATTTGTCGACCGCATATTATGCAATGTTACATGACAATGAAAACAGACAATTCTGCTTTTTAACCGAAGCGTGTGCGCCGATTGTGCCACCCGTCAAATTTAGGGAAATCTTTATGAAAAACCACGACAAAAGCATTATGGGGTGGAAACCAGCATGGTGGAACCCGGAATTACATAAACGCGCCAATTTGCGTTTGTTGGCGCCCGAATTTAGACTCGCAAATGATCCGTGGTTTATTTTGAATAAACAAGATATCAATCGTTGCCTCCTGTATTCAAAGGTGAATCGAGGTATATTTAAATTAATATGTAATGGAGGTTTAGCCAATGAAAGTATTTTTGCCATCATATTGTATTCGATGGGAACACTCGGGGACGTCATTAACGAAATCACTCATTGTGTGGATTGGAATAGAAGGAGTAGTCCTACAAGTCCATATGTGTTTAAACATGGTACCCCAGAAGATGTAAAATATATTGACAAATTTATCAAAGAAAACAAGTATACTATGTTTTTAAGAAAGCTTTCACCAGAATTTCCAGATGAAATTCTTTTTAGATTTTTGTATCAATGAGAGAAAGTCAAATATTTTATTTGTAATATATATGACTACTCAAAATATGAATAAAGAACCAAATTGGACATTAGAGGACGTTGATTCTGACGATGAAAATGAAATAGATAATAATACTAGTTTAAAATTTTCATCTCTAACATCATCATCACCACGATCATCACCTAGATCAACAACAACATCACCTCGGACCACGACAGCATCACCAAGAACAACTACATCATCACCATTTCCACAGTATGATGAATTAAATATAGACATATCAAATATAGAAGCAACTCCAAATAATGAAAAAATAGATATAGAACGAATAACTGATAATAAACGTGTTTTAGACAAAGAAAGTGTTTTGAATGGTATTATAGACCGAATATTGAATCAAAAAATATATATTCATGCGAACGAATATGAATCATTATTGATAAAACTGATAAGACGCGGTATTATAATACAAGAAGATATATTGTATAAAATGAAAAATTGTCAAATTAAAGAGAATTATAATTGTTATTTAATTGAAAGATTAGTTGAGGAATATGAAAAAATACACCCACTAGGTGGAAAAAAGTATTTTAGAAAAACAATAAAACAAAAAAAATCAAGTAAGAAAACCAAGAAATTTCTCGGAAAAATCAGCAAACATAAAAAGTCCCGAAAAACAAGGAAAACTAAGAAATTTCCAAGAAAATTCCCAAACGCCATAAAAAAGAAACGTTAATTTAGAAAAAACAATATAAACAGGTTTTCATATTGTTTTTATATTATAAAATGTCGCAATTACAGTTGAATGTAAAATACCTACGCGAAGACGCTCGTGAACCTGTATATGGCTCTGATTATGCCGCCGGTATGGATGTATTTTCAGCCGTTGATGAATCCATCCCTCCCAGAACGCGAAAACTGATCGGCACAGGTATTTCCGTTTCATGGAAAGGTTGTGACGCAGAACATTACTATCTTCGTGTCGCACCACGATCCGGATTAGCTGCTAAATCATGGGTAGATGTCGGTGCGGGTGTCGTAGATTATGATTACCGAGGCGAGGTATTTGTTTTACTTGTGAATAATCACAACGAAAACACATTTGAAGTAAAAAAGGGTGATAAAATCGCGCAATTAATCATGGAGAAAATAAATCGTCCAATCATAGGAATCGTGACTGAACATACAGAAACCAAACGTGGATCAGGAGGTTTTGGATCAACCGATGTACCAAATATTCCAAGCCCGTAACAACGCGGAGTTTAACACTTCCATCTATTACCACAATCAATACAGGTGACAAATGTAGTCATCGGTTCATCCGCGGATCGTGTCTGCATCTGATAATAGGTACATTTCTTTGAACGGCATTTACGACAAGTGAAAGTATCTGTCGCTGCTTCCATAGTGGTCTCGTATTTATTCTTGTCACGTTTTATTTTCGCTTGAATAAGAGGATCCCATTTCACCGGGTTCATTTCTTGATGCGTCATGAAAGCAATAGTGTGCGCTTTTATTTGTCCACTGGTTAATTGCCCTAATAATTCGGGGTTTTTCAAATTGAAATAAATACTGCGCAAACGGTCGACATAAATTTGAACAAAATAGGGGTTATCCCATTTCTTTACCACTTTACGATTGGTCGCTTCTTTTAAACAATAATTATAAATTCCTTTTTCTAAATTTTCGGTTTTTTTCTCATTTTGAATCACCGCGTTTATTTTTGAACGAATATTTTTACGAAACACCTCGGGGTTTTCAACTTGTCGCATATTATGTGTCTTTTACTATAACACATAATATGTATTTATATCAAAATCAATTTTATTTCTAATCCTTCTTCTTTTTTGTATTTAGACATGAAAATACGCTCGTAACACCCGCATCACCATCATCATCATCATCATGACTATAATCATATTCTTCCTCACTCAATTCAGACCCAATATCTTCCAATTCTAATTCTTCATCCACATCATCAGACCCATCTACATCATCACTTTGATCCAATTCATCACTTTCATCATCATCACCACTTCCATATTCTTCATCCTCATCACTATCCACTACAAATCCGTCTTTCAAATATCCATGTTTCGTCTTTTTCTCTGCCGGGACGCATTCTAATTCATCCACCTCATTTTCATCTTCAGCACAAGTCACTGCCAAATCTTCAAACCCTCCAAATAATTTTTCATATATTTTCTTCCATAATTCAATGGTCAAGTTACACAATCCGTATTCTGAATTGTCCTTTTTCACGCGCGCAACCAAAACGCAATTACCGAAAAATAAACTGCTATCTACTGGTGGCGGAAAATCATATTTATTTTCGGTATTTGCCTTACCTTCGGTCTTACCATAAAGCAATACAACATATTTTTTTCCATCGATTTTAATATTACACCATTCTGTTTGCTTTACAAAATCTTCCGCCTTTTTGAAACCACATTTCTTGTATAATTCTTCTTCTTTGTATTCCTTTATAGTGACACTTTTTAAAGTGCCATTTTTTTCAACAATAATCACTGAAATATTTTGTATTTCCATTGTTACTACTTACTAATAATATTATAAATGGGTTTAAATAGTTTACATTAATAATATTAAGATTAAATATTTAGGAAATACAAATGAGAATATATGTAAATTCATATAATCCCATTGATATGTTGGATAAAATAAAAAAAATAGATGCGAATTTTAGCAAATGTACGAAATATATAGAAATTGTTTCCAACGAGGGAGTTTATAAAATTGAAAACAACAATTTATTTAAACTACACCCGGTTGATTATCCAGTACAGCTGTTGAAACATTTTTATAAAAATCTAGTATTATTTATTGACAAAAGTTATTTTAAACCAGAAAATATATATTCACAAATGCCACATGATCATGAAATACGGGATATAACTTGTTTTTATTATGATGTTTGTGACCCGAATTTATTATCTAAGAAAAAAAAGAATGATTATACTATACAGTTAGTCGTAGAAGGAACATATAAGGATAATGAGATAAATTTACAAACAAACTCAAATAATATGAATAATAAATATTATCGTTTTGTTCCACATGATTTTTATTTTTTAGTAAATGAAAATTTTGATTTTGATAATTATTTTTGTAAAGAAACACTCAATGAGTTTTTATCCCAGTTATTCTAATATTTACATAGTATAATTATATGTTATTTTGGACAGTTCAAACCATTCTTATATCATTCATTTTAATTTATTTAGTTCATCATTTAATTACTTATTTCAAACAAATATTGACGGTTCCTAAAACAAAAGATTTAGTAAATTCGCCGATTCAAAAATACAATGATATGTTTAAAATTATTAGCGGAGCCGAATCGTCGAATTTTAATGCGATCCCGACAAATATAAATATAGAAGATTATTTGCCAAAACCTGGTTTTACACCAGAAGAAATAAAAAATGATGTAAATCAAGAGATGAAAAATGAGTTAAAAAGTTTTTTGAAAAAGCAAATGACTCAGGCTTCATCAAATAACGCGTCATCAACGACAGATATATCGACATTAGATTCATTTGGATCTTCGTCCTATTATTCGAATTATTAGTGTTTATCCCGATTTTTGGAATATAAAAATATAATTATATAATCTAATTCTAAAATATAAATGACTCTTTTACAAAGTGTGATTTTTATGATGTTGTTGAGTTTTTTTATACAATATTATGTCATGAGTGTGATTATGACGAATGACATGACAAATATCCGCAATAGTTTAGGAAAAGTGTACATGTCTGGAATGATGGCACTCTTGATGGGAATTGTGGAAGTTGCCATGAATGATTATTACATGAAAATGATTTCCGCGAAATATTATATTGTTTTATTTATCCTTTTGGGATTATTATATTACATGTACAAGACCCAACAATATATATATGATCGTGATTATTTGAACGAAATGATAGAACATCATTCCATGGCTCTAACAACTTCTGGTGAAATATTGAAAAAGACAAGTGATCCAAAAGTGAAAATTTTGGCGTCTAAAATTATCAATACTCAAGAAGACGAAATACAATACATGAAAAGTTTATTGGGGAAATAATAATATTTTTAATTGATTTAAAGGTTTCATCATAAATATAAATACAAAGTATAAGCAAAGAATGTTGAAAGATTACGAAAAAGAAGACATCATCAAAAATTTCCCTAATATAGAACTTTCTTATGAAACAATAGGACATAATAAAGTTTACGATTTCATTTTATGTATTCCAGAAGGAAAAAAGGTTTTTGCCTGGTTTACTACATATAAAAAACAAAATGTATGTTTTCTCATGGAATTGAATACGGAAACAAAACAAATTATAAATATCGAATATGCTGTATGTTGTTTTCATGATCATTTGAGTTTTGGCACCATTTTTTATGGAACAGTTTTTAAATATGAAAATACACGTTTCTTTTCAGTAGAGGACTTGTATTATGTCAAGGGTCGCCCAGTACATATGAAAAATTATAGTGAAAAACTTGAATTAATGAAACATATTTTCACCAATGACATCAAACAGGTATCATATTATCAATACCAAATGGTGTTTGGTCTTCCAGTCATTGATACGAATTACCAACATATTTTGAATATAGCGACCATTCTTCCTTATAAAATCAAATATTTACAATTTAGACAAAACAACAAAAATTCGCCAATCGTAAATTGCGTATATTACAAGTCAAATTTAGGAGAAAAGAGGTATGGCAACAATCACGCAGCCCCTCAACAAAAGAAGGAATATATATTCAATGTGAAACCAGAAATACAAAGTGATATTTATGGTTTGTATGTATATAGTAACGATAGTAAGAAATGTGATTATTATGTAGAGACAGCATGTATACCAGATTATAAAACGAGTGTGATGATGAATAAATTGTTCAGAAAAATCAAAGAAAACGAAAATTTGGATGCTTTAGAAGAAAGTGACGATGAGGAAGAATTCGAAAACCAGGATATAGATAAATACGTACATTTGGACAGAGAATATAATATGATATGTGAGTATAATTACAAACATAAAAAATGGACACCTTTGCGTTTAGCGCCGCGGGGGCAACGCGTGGTGAATAAAAATGATTTAGGTCGTTTATAATTTTTGAATCAAAATACAAAACAAACAAAATATAATCGCATCTTATATATAATGGCAACAATGAATATAAATTCACCGTTAAATCCCTTTACATTTAAAGGCGACATTATGACTCCTGGTGCGAATATAAATCCCAATTTAGTAAATGTAGATAATTCAAATTATCCGGGGGGTTTTGGAAGCAACGAAACGTCGAGGCAATTTTCTTTGGATAAAACCCCAATTAGTAATGTTGAAGCAGCAGCCGCGTCAAAATTACAATCTGGTGGAAAAACAAGAAAAAATAAAAACATATTTAAATTAAAAATAAAAAATATTGTGAATAAGTATAAGAAGATGAAGTCAAAATTTAGTAAAAAGATGACATTAAAGAAAATGAAACGAAGATTATCAAAAATGTTTGGCATGAAAAAATCAAGACATACAAGACATACAAGACATTCAAGAAAACATCGTGGGTCGCGCAAAATGAAAATGCGTGGCGGTGGATACCATCAATATATGGGAAATGTACCGAATACACCTGTATACTCCACCGGTGGTGTTTTACCCCCAAGCCAGTTAGCATTAGCAAATCCAGTTCCATATCAAGTATTAACAAATACTGGTGCTTGTACAGATAATTACAATCATTTTACCAATAGTGGAAAACAAATCTGGTAAATGAATCATAATCGTCGTAATCTGAATATATATCTAAAAATATATTCAAATATTCCTACTGAGACAATTTTAGAGCATTTACAATATTTACAGTTATTATTTACATAAAAATGAGGTGAAACTTTATATAAATTTTTATTTGGGTTTTCAATACAATATTTATCCTTATTTTGATATTCGATTTTACATATGAATTTTTGATACATTTTTTTGTTTTATATTAGTAAAATAAATTAATTCATAAATTAAAATAAATCAATTTTATATTTGAAATAAAGTTTTTCTTTTTATTATATATGAGTCCTTTCGAAACATTATTAATAGTATTTAGCGTATTAATTATTGGCGGAACATCATATGAATTATATAATGAAACAAAATCGCATCATAAAACAAAACACTATCGTGAAAGATCAATACATAATCAAGGCTTATCGAAATCCAGATCTAGATCTAGATCCAAAAATGATTTTTTTGGATTATTCAAAAAATCAAGAAAAAATAAATCGCAGAAATCATTATTAAAAGATTTAAATAACAAAAAAATAACTGCTAAATCATATAATAAATTATTTAATTTGATAAATAAACCTCGTGATACCAAACATACGAGTCCTGACAATAGAAAAAAAACGAGTTTTCGCAAAAGAAAAAACACAAGCAGTATGAATAGTTTAGAAAAAAGACAATACTATTTAGATAAATTCAAACATAATGTTCACAAGACTAAAAAAAGAAGAAGAAGAGTCTATATTTAGAGCAACTTGTATAGATAGATATTTTACTAAAAAATATTAAAAGCAAATGTTTATTATGTATAAACATAAATATAAATGTTATATTTATACATATTTTTATTTATTCATTCACTGTATTCAGTATACAGTATAGAAGTAAAACTGGCAAAATTATGTGTGAATTGTAAACATTTTTTATTAGACCATCCTTTGTCGAATGTGGAAAATGGAAAATGTTTATTATTTCAGATAAAAAAAACGGATAAAAAAAATGTTAATGGACATAACATTCTAGTAGATTATGAAAAATGTATCGTTGTAAGAAATAGTGAAGATATGTGTGGTAAAAAAGGAAAATATTATGAACATAAACATGGAAATACTGATGAAATGACAGAGTTTTTGAAAAAAATAATGAGAAAATTTCCAAGAAACGATGATATGGAGTTTTTACAATGTCCGAATTGGTCCTGTTAGATTATTTTTGTTCCGTTTTCTTTTTAATCGAAATCAAACATTTTCCTTGTAATAAATCGTTTTTTTCATTTGTTTCATTTGTTTCATCATTCGTTGAAACAGCACACCCACCTGCTTCAACTTTAGGGTTATATACAACTTTCCATGTCCTTACATCCGGGTTGTAATTTAAATTAGACGAATGAATGATTTTATAGTTTTGTTTTCTATAAAATGTTTTTCTTTTGGACCATTGGTTCTTGAATGGTTGATGCTCGTCAATAATATCTACCACAATAGGCGACCCGTGTTTTTCACGAAGAATACGACCTACGGCTTGTTCTATATCCGTTTTAGGAGTCGCCATAATAAGCGTGGTTAATGTCTTGATATCTAACGCCTCTGCCGCCATAGAATATGTCGCAATAATGACCTTTTTGGTTTCGCTTTCTTTCAACGCAGCCTCTTTCATACCGCCAACATAATAACCGACCGTCGCAATATTTCGTGCTTCAATCGCATCATATAAATATTTCAACAAATTTTTATTGTGTGCCAAAATCATGATTTGTTGTTTTATATTTTTTTCACTGCTTTCGCGTAATAAATCCACCAGCACAGTCAATATAAATTCACTACGATGATTAAACCCACATAATTTCGTAATCATGGTACTATATTGAACTTGACCGCGGTAATCTGTCACGACTTCTTTGAAATCCTCATCATTGGATACATAATCAATTGCTCTAACTACAACACTGTATTTTTCATCTCGTTCTCCCTTATAAACGACATCACCTAAAAACATTTTAAATATTTTGGTCGTACCATCTTTGCGATTCATAGTTGCGGATAACCCCAACATATATTTGGTTACGATTTTAAAGAGGGCACATGAAAATACCTCACTTGATATATGATGTACTTCGTCTATAATAGTTAATCCAAAACTGTCAAACATAGATCCAGGATAATCTTTCATGGACAATGACTGTAACATACCAATGACAATATCCTTCTCTTCAATATCAACAATTTGACCCTGAATTTTTCCTACGCGTGCGCTAGGAAGAAATTGGCTGATGCGTTCAATCCACTGATTCATGAGGAATTCTTTGTGTACAATCACCAAGGTTTTCTTACGTAATACGCTAATAATATTGATAGACAATATAGTTTTACCGTATGCGCATGGTAGCTCAAGTAAACCACAACCTCCAGCATCATTGAATTTACTTACATGATCAATATATGATTTTACTACAGGTTTTTGGTTTTCTCGTAATTCACCCATAAATTGAACGCTAATATTTTCACCAGGAGGTATTTTATTTTTTGTATGTGGTCCAAAATAGGATTCTCCAAAATAACGCGGCACGTAAAATTTATTATCGGATTCGCGATAGACTGGGAAAGTATGGTGTGCCTGACCCATGCCCACACCTTGTGTGATTGGTTTTGCGGTTAATTCTCGTTTTAATTCTTCTTGTTGGTCTGGTGTTAATTCGGTTTTCAACAGTGTGTATCCTTTTTGACCGAGGTATCCACGTGGTTTCAAAGGAGGAGTATTTTCAAAAGACCCCAAACTGGAGGTTATAAAATCATTTAGTAAATTCGAAGATTTTGGAGGTTCACACTGGGATCTCTTTTTAAAATACATTTTATTATCTGTATATATTTTTTGTATATTGTATTCATTTAGAAAAATATTTTAAAGTCAATTTTTATTTTCATTTATTTTGATTTTTGAAATTAAATATCAAATTATCAAAGAATATAATCTATGAATATGATATATGGAGAGTTTTGATAGTCTATTCAAAAAACAAAATATGGGTCAAGTCATTTTATTCATTTTATTCATTATTTATTTACTTGCCGGATACAAGACCCCTGAATTATTAGCAAAAGGAATCGACACTATGATTGGAAAATTCGTTGTTGTTATTGTAGCAGTTTTGTTATTTTGCAAATGTAATCCAATTTTAGGTTTATTAGGATTCGTAGTTGCTTACGTATTAATTCGCAGATCTGAAATGAAAACAGGAACATATGCCCTTGAAAAATATATGCCAACCGAAGAAAAAAAGGCATCTAATTTGACCGCATTTAATCAATTTCCTTATACTTTAGAACAGGAAATGGTGAGTAAAATGGCACCTATTGAACATACTGTATATGAGCCTGCTTCTTTTGTCCCATTATTAGACAATACGCATGATGCTTTACCAGTATAAATATATTTTTATTATTGTATTATACAAAATATTATTTTATATGATACAATACGTTATTTATTGATCCAATATAAAGGATTCAACCAATCATTTTTATTTTTCCATTCAATCATTTTAGAATAATATGTATCATAATTTTCTATTAAATAATCTTTTGTAATTAAATTCCATTCGGATACAATAACTATTGGTAAGTCATCATAAAATTTATCCATTTCAGTATTTGTATATTTAATGATTGGTATTGAATTTAGATATAATGATTCATATATACGATGACAATCAATACCAGTTCCTTCTGGCGATAAAACATATTTTGATTGTGACATATTTATATAAAATTTTTGTATTTCTACATTTTCTTCATTTATAACCCAATCTAAATAATGAAATGTATTATAACATTCACTTCTTTTTTGTATATTTGTATTGATAACAAAATTCATATAAAGTATATTTGTTTTTTCATCTTTATTTATGACAGGAATATTTTGTATTATGGATACTGTATCATTAGGATAATCTCTAAAACCAATTGGAATTGATTTTACATTTATATTATTACACGTGTTGTTGATTGAATATATTCTAAATACATAATCTTTGATTAAATGATAATGATTATCACTAAAACGAATATCACTATTATGTGTAATTAAATTAAACTTATTTTTAGGTGGATTATTAATCAAGTGAGTAACAAATAAATCAAAATAATCTAAATTTAAAAAGACAAAATCATTTAATTTCACATCATTTGATGAAAAACCTCCATTGTATCTAGGACAAATACACCATTGTGATATTTTATAAAAAGAATATCCAGAAATATAATTATTATTTATTTCTTTATTTTTTAAAAGAAATGTGCTATTTCCTTCTTCTTTTTCATAACCTAGTAGTGGTTCTCTACAAATGAAATCGAGTGGTTTTAAAATTTTTGTAAAAATAACGTCGTTTGGATTATTATTATTATTATTATATTCATGTATAAAGTCATTCAATAAAATATCTACATTATTTTTATTTACTAATATAGCAATTGGACCTCCTAACCAAAAATTGTTTTTATTATATTTTTCAGCATCACAATTATTATAAAATCTACCCGATTCATGATAGTCAATTCCTTCCATATTATATTCTGGATTTAAATGTCCTATTTTAGAAATATCATTATATTTTCTACCCCACAAGTAACCAGGACATAAATGTAAACATCTCCAATTATCAGGTAACAATTGAACCGTTTTATTTATTTCTTCCAAAAAATTATCAATTGGAAAAAAATCATTGTCACAAATAATCGCATATTCAAAATTAATTTTTTTAAATAAATTTATACTATTTGTAATCATCTCAAATGATATATCATTTATAGATTTATTTTTTAAAACATAATCATTCAAAAGAATAGGTATATTATAATTACTAAAATTATTTATTATATTATTCATTCTTTTTAAAGATGTATCATTATTTGGAATTGTTGTAGTTATAATAATTACATTTGACTGATTTATCATTACTATTATTACTATTATACATTTAATCTTTAATCTTTAATATCATTTAATTATTATCCATTTCAAATGTTTTTATAAAATAATTTTTCAAAAAATATGCCAACACAAAAACAGTAACAATAATGATAATAATGGCGAAATATAATATACTATCACCTTTGATAAGGTCGTTCATAGATGATGATTTTTGTTTTACATAATCCTCCATTGGCTCACCAATATCCAGTGCTTGACAATCCATCGTCAAATTGCTCAGTGAAGCCGACATACTTGGACCTCCATTATTTACATATATCGGCACCGATACAAAAGCAGGATTACTAGTAACAGGCATTATTATTTTCTGTAATATCTTCAAACTATCATTTGTTATACCAATCGCGTCTGAAAATCCATACACAATGACGTCACGTGATCCACTAGTATAAGTATAAAATGATTTTTTTGGTACTACATCATTTAGGGTAAATGTACCTGTTCCTTTATTTGTGTTTTGTCCGGCGGATGGAGCCATGGTTGATACTGCTTTAATAATATTATTTATGATAATAGATCCACTAACCGTAATACCATATGTACTAATTGGAATATAAACCATAAGAGTATTTCCACCGTATAATGGAACATGTGTTATACAAATTTCACCACTTACATATCCCCCATTATAATAATGTAATGATGGAGAATAAATATTTATACTAGAAACCTTGTATTGTGTATTATTGTATGTAACACCCGGATTATCATTATATGTGAGTTGTATATATGTTCCAAAATTTGTTGCTGTTGGATTAGATACGGAGCTATAATTAAATGAATAATCACATTTTAATTTACATTCACCCGCAATATTTTGTGAGGATATATTGATTGGTTTCATAGTTGAAACAATCGCAGCGGTTCCCACGATAGAGGTAGTTTTTGATTTTTCTATAACTGGTTGTGATGATGCTTTTTTATTATTTTTAGGATTAACATTAATCTTTGGAATAGGTTTTGGTTTATTTTTAATTGCCATAATTATATATTATATAAATAATGAGATAAATAATTAAATATTATTTTTAAATTATATATAATTATGAAATTAACTAAAGGTAAATTAATAAAATTATACGATAAAAAAAAGCAAACAATGAAAAAATACAAATCATCATGTCAAAAAACAACAGAAAAAAATAAATCAGTCAAGAAAAATAAAGCAGTGAATTTACATAATACAACATTAAAACGTTTAGAAAATTAATAAAATATATTTTAATAATTTAAAATTTTATCAGTATTTGGAATGAATAGTCTCTACATAATTCCGTATTCAGCTACAGGTATTTCTATTATTGCTAGATTCATTTTTATGTATTTGCTTTATACAAAAAAATCAACAAATATATATTCGCTGATTTTTTGTATATTGAATATCATATCGTCATCATTATGGATAAATTATAGTATTATTGTTTCAGATTTACCAATTACTGTTCGTGGATCAAGTGATTTATTATTATTTACAATTTCGTGCATCTACATATTGTATAACAGAAATGAAGAATATAGTATTTCAAAAATGGTGTTACCAAGGTAGATACTGTATGGTGTTTGTTTCGTAAATAGTTACTTTAAATCCCTCATTATAACCCTCTACGAAAACACGATCACCACTATTCAACTGGTCACAACCATATTCATTTGTACAACTACGACCGTTATAAATAATAGGTAATTTTACACTATTATTCTGGTCACTCATGGTATAATACTGCCATTTGTCGCGATTTACATATAGAGGTCGCCCCATTAAAGGCAATATTTTGTCTTTTTTACTGTTATTGTGTAGAGGAGTTAAAATTCCCATTTGTCGATAACTCGTATCAACTACACCAGGATTCGTTGAAATATTAATCGGAATTACCCTTCTAGGATTAGGTACAAAATAACGTTCATCCGCAAGAGGTGGTATGTAGGGGTTCAATAATACATCAGGCGTTTGATTATTATATGGGTAATTGGGAATCAAATCGGGAACTAGTTGGACTCGAGGATCGCGTTCTTTTTTTACATTGACAATGACATTATTTTCTTTCTTAATAACACTAATATAAAGTAAATATCCTAAAATAAAAATAAACAATATAAGAAAAAAAAGTGTTACATTTTCAATACATATAACTCCTGGTATACATTTTTTGTTTGGCATATATATTATATATATAATATATGTCAAAGAATATGTCAATCAAATAATGACTGTTTAATTTCCATCAACTGGCATTTGTAAATTTTTGCTCACATTTGTTAAGCTGCTCAAGTTTTTCAAATCAAAACCTTGTAATAAATTTTTTGCTTGTTCCATTAATGGACTCATACTTTTCATTGCGTCAGCTAATTGTAGCTGTTGCTGCATTAATTTTTGAGTATCATCAGTTAATTGTTTAATACCATTTCCTCCTAAAATCTTGTTTAAGTCCTCGTATGCGTCTTCTACAGTAGAAGCATAATCGATTCTGTTTGGTTTATTATACATAGATGACATGGATTCGCTTGTTTTATCACTTTTATCCTTTTCATCAGTCGATTTATTAGATTCATTTTTTTGTTTCATTAAATTTTGTAATTTTTCATTTTTTTCTTTAAACGCGGATTTGTCAGATTCAGTAGATAGACCTTTTTCAATCATATTATCAATTTCACCTTTGAGATCTTTTATTTGCTCATCTATACTTTTACTAGCATTTTCAAAACTTTCCTTTACGTTTTTTCCGACCATTAACACACTTGTTAATACTAAAGGAATTGTTAAAATAATAATCATATTTTTGCTAAAAAAATGTGTTAAGAAACCAACTAAAACAAAAAATATAATAGAATTCAAATTTCCAGTAACCATGTATCCAAAAAGATTGATTATTGCTAAAATAAAAACAAAATATAAAACATATTTATTTTCAAGTATTTTTGATAAATTTTTTTTATCCAGTATTTTTGGTATTTTCATGATTATATATATTACAATTAAAAAAAAATAATAAATATTATTAATTATTTATTACTTTTTTGAATTTGAAAAAATTACATTTTATTTTTTTGTAACTTTACTTGATGATACAGCTTGAGAGAGAATAGGTTTACTAGCGACATTTTATTTTTGAGCAACTACAGGTTTACTAGACACTGTTTGTTTTTTAGCAACATAACCCTTTGTTTTTTTTCTCATATTGGATTTTGCGTCAATTTGTTTTAGTAAACTTTTTAATTTGTCGTTTTTTACTTTTAACGCATTTTTTTGTTGAGTCGTATTTACTCCGTTCGCAATCATATCATTAATTTCTGATTGGGTTTCAATGAATTGTGTATGTAGATTTTTTTGAGGAGCCATGTTTGCAAAAGTTTCTTTAACTTTTTCTCCAATCATTAAAATACTCGTTAATACCAAAGGTATGGTTAATACAATAGTATTATTTTTACTAAATAAAGATGTTAAATATCCAATACAAACAAAAAATATGATGGAGCTAAAATTTCCACTTAGTAAATATCCTAAAAGATATATTGCTGATAAAATAATTACAAAGTATAAAACATATTTATTATCAACCATTTTTGATAAATTGGAATTATTCATTATTTTTGTAATTTTCATTACTATATATATTATAACTAAAAAAATTGATAAATAATAATAATTTAAACTATATTTCATAAATGTATATATATTTGTCATAAATGAATAAAAATTATTTATTGATATGCGAATTATTTCATCCGGATTTACACGGTTATGACGCGAATGAAAGTGACCCAAATATTATGGGGCATTATATAATGATTCATATAGATGAGAATAGCGATCAAGACAGTGAATACTATAGTGATAGTGATAGTGATAACGAGGATGATTATTTTATATTAAATCAAGTAATGATAGATATTTATAGAAAAAAATACAAATACCTAACGTCATGTTATAAAAAAAATAATTTGGAAATAATACATCCAACAATTCGAAATTATTTCAATATTATATCTTCAGAAAATTACATAATACCCCAAATTGGATATAAAGTATACTTATCTGGAAACGAATGTGTTGCTATATTGAAAACATTTTGGTTAAGAATTATACAAAGATGTTGGAAACGTGTTTATAGAACGCGTAAAGAAATGTTGAAACCCCAAAATATTATAAAATCCCAACGATTGAGAGAAATCAATCCACATTATCACATACGTATACCTAGTATTAACGGAATGTTTTGGTTTGGGTAACAATATAAAGATATTATATATATTATAATATATTTCAATAAATTTACACCTAATAAAAATGAAAACAATACAAACAATCATGCGAGACATATCACATATACAAAAATTATATAAAAAATATTATTCAGAAAAATCCGATGTATGGACAGGAATACTTATGGGAGGGTGTTTTGGATATATGATGGAAAACGAATATTATACTCATTTGCCATTTATTATCATACCGCTTCCGTATGTAGGCTTTCATTTATATAAAAACAAACATTTTTTATGGAATGAATTCAAAAAAAATAAATTTGTTTTTTGGTTTTAGACCATAAAAATTCCCATTTAATAACTTGATGTAGTTCTTGATGTTGATCTTGATGGTGATGTTGTCGTAGTGTATCTATACTTCTTACTACGACGCGACGAAGAAGATCTCTTTTTATGTTTATGACGGCGATGTGTTTTTGATTTGTAATCGGCTATAAACCCTCCTCTCATAATCATACCTTTTTTCATACTCTTTTTCATTTTTTTTGTAATATGTTTACGATGATGTCTTCGGCGACCTCCTACTCCAGCACCAGGTCCTTCTTCTGAATTAAAATTAGTAATCATTGCCTGTAGTTCTTTAATTTTGTCTAGTATTTTTTGATATAGAGCACTAACATCTGGGTTATTTACATCTGTTTTCAGACCTTCTACTGAATCATTTATTTCTTGTAAATCGGCATTTAATTTATTGATATTTTCCAACGCACCATCGCGTTCTGCGACTACAGTATCTTTTTCAAGTTTTATATTATCTCTATCAGCGGTTATTTTATTTATTTCTTCTTGTAATCTCTTTATTTCTTCATTTAAAGCATTATCTCTACTAGTTTTATCACTTTCTGAAGTGGCTTTTAAAGTATTCAAATCACTCTCTAACGCAGAAATTTTTTCTTGAAGACCATTTGCTTTATTTTCTAATTCACCTATTTTTTCATTACCAGACGCAACAGTATTCATTTGAATAGATAAATTTTGTTTTGCGACTCTACAAGTTTTAATTAAATTCTCAACAAATTCTTTCAATTCTTCCACACTAGTATTGATATCAGATAAAAATTTATTATTTCCACGTAAAGTATTTTTAATTTCATTCAAGTTATTAAGTATATTTGTTTTAACTGTAATAGGACCTTCTATATCTGCCATATATAATAACAAAATATTATTTTTATTATTATAAAAATCATGTTTCAATAATTTCTTCTAAACTTTTTCTAATATTTTTAATTTCACCCAATATGCGTTTTTTTTCCTTATTCGCTTCAAGTATATCTTGTTCAGTTAAATTCATATTTACCATAATATCTTGAATGTAATCATTCAAATAATTCAATGTTTTCATTTGGTCCTCTTTTTGTTTTATAATAAAATCATAATATGTTTGATAATCATTATTGACGCTTGATAAAAAACTGTTGTCTCCAGAAATATTTTTTAAATATTTTCTTTTTTCCAATAATAATTTTTTTTTTGATTTTATTTCTTGGTCAATTTGTGATAAATACTTATCTCTTTGTGCTAAATTCATAGTAGGTAATAATTCTTTTTTCACAGAAGAAGATTCATTCATTGTATTTAATAAATCAGGGTTTTCTTGTTCTTGTTCTACATTTCTGCTTTTTGATAAATCACTTAATTTTGAATCAATTTCATGATCAATGATTGACAAATATTTATTTCTATCCTCTAAAGTCATTTTAACATTCACCATTTTCTTAATTTACTTCTTATATTAAACCAATGTAAAAAAAATTGAAAAGTTATTTATTATAATGAATTTGTAATAAATAAAAACATTACCCATAAAAATGAGTCATCCTGAAAATATGAATTACCCAGCGAATATGAATTACCCAGTGAATATGAATTACCCAGTGAATATCAACGAACACGCCTATAAATCCTGTTCCAATGATGAATATGATGCTCTTGAATCAAACGTTCCTTATATATCTAAAAATAGACCTTATTCTCCTAAATCAAAATTATACCATAGAGTAAATAATTGGGATATACTTGCGTTTATAGTAGTTACGACTTTATTGGTTTTACTATTATTTACAACAACACGAATACATAATCAAAAAATGATGATTCAAGATAATCAGCATGATAATAGCCCAGCAAGTATATATGAAAATTACAATCATGTAAATGATGTGGACTTAGACCCAGAATATTACAAAATGAACATTCGTAATTTATACGATCATCGCTACGTGGATTTAAGTTATTTAGACCATTCCGATGAATTAAATGAAGCGTCTAATTATTATTCTGAATATTATAAGGCGAGATTACAAGAATTATGTGATTTATCTCTAAAAAAAGAAAACAAATCAAACAATAAAGAAAACAAGAAAATAAATTAAAAAATTATTTTGGACGAATTAAACGCACAGTCATGTTTATAAAATGAACATTTGAAAAGTTTTTTTCGATGATATATTTCAAGTATTTTTCGGCAACGATTCGCCCCTTGGTATCGCGGTAACTTTTCAACCCGTCCAACCTGTTAGCATATAATTGACAATCGGCAAATCGCATCAAAGCGAATTTGTCGTTATACCCTTCAAAATGACGATAACTTTCATTTGTCAATGCGATTTCGCCAGGTTTCACCAACTCAAGCCATTCAAGTAAAAAAGGTGTATATATATCCACGTCTGGTCTGATATACAGCATGAAATCGTATTTTTTTTGAGAATCTATACATATTTGTGTTACCCTCTTTTGGCTTTCTAGAGCACAAATCATGTTGCGTATTAATTCTGGGCGCCATTCATAATCTGGGTGGTCTCCATAGGTATCGTATAATTCTTTTTTGAAATAATCTGAAAAATTTACTGTGTTCAAAAATTCATCTTGATTATCAATCTCATAGTGTGTTGGATTCAATAATTTATATTCATTATAATCATTCGGTACATCCCAAGAAACACCCCACACCATATTCTTCGCGGTTTTCCAGGTATGAATATATACATCATAATCAATGTTATTATTTTTGAATATATCAAAAATTTGATTTTTATGCGCATGATGAACAAGTCTAATTGACCGCGTCATTCCCCAATAACAAATTGCTACACGAACCATTATTATGTTAACTTGTATAAATATATTAAAAATCTTTTTATTTTGAAATTAAACAATATATATTTTTATTAAAATATAAAATCTTAACTATATATTATTTAGGATGTCAAAGACTGTTCATGAACCGTTACTATCACCTGACGATAATCGCTTTGTAATGTTTCCAATCCAACACCAGGATATATGGGAAATGTATAAGAAACAAGTAGATTGTTTTTGGCGTGCTGAGGAAATTGATTTATCAAAAGATTTAACTCATTGGGAGACCTTAACTGATGACGAAAAACATTTTGTATCTATGATATTGGCTTTTTTCGCCGCGAGTGATGGTATTGTTTTGGAGAATCTGGCTGTGCGTTTCATGTCAGATGTACAATTATCTGAGGCAAGAGCGTTTTATGGATTTCAAATCGCAATGGAAAATATACATTCCCAGACATATAGTTTATTGATAGAGACCTATATAAAAAATGAAGATGAAAAGATGCGTTTGTTTCGTGCTATAGATAATTTCCCTTGTATCAAGAAGAAGTCGGATTGGGCGCAAAAATGGATCAAGGATAATCGCAGTAATTTCGCCACGCGTCTAGTTGCGTTTGCCTGTGTAGAGGGAATCTTTTTTTCAGGTGCTTTTTGTAGTATATACTGGTTGAAAAAACGTGGATTGATGCCAGGATTGACATTTTCAAATGAATTAATATCGCGTGATGAGGCGCTACACTGTGAGTTTGCCATTTTGTTGTACAGTAAATTAGTGAAAAAGATGAGCAAGGCACGAATTCATGAATTGGTGAAAGAGGCTGTTGAAATTGAGACCGAGTTTATTTGCGAAGCGTTGCCATGTCGTCTCATTGGTATGAATTCAAAAATGATGACACAATATATACAATTTGTTGCGGATCGTTTGTGTCTTCAATTGGGATATGACAAGATCTATGATGTGGTCAATCCATTTGATTTTATGGAATTGATTAGTCTTGAAGCAAAATCGAATTTTTTCGAGAAACGTGTCGATTCTTATGCTTTAGCGGATAAAACCGTCTCGGAAGAGACATTTAATTTTAGCGAGGATTTTTAAGTATTGAATAAAATGTAATAAGAGTATAAATATTATTACATATTATATATAATATACACGAATCAATATGATTACTTGTAATTTAAAAGGAGGTTTAGGGAATCAACTGTTTGAAATATTTACAACCATTGCGTATGCGTTGTCAAATAAGGATGTCTTTTTTTTCAAAAACGTTGATTTGTTGAATGGTATAACACAACGACATACTTATTGGAATACTTTTTTTATATCTTTGAAAGGTTTTTTGAACAATAAATTTATGATGATGGATATTGTGCGAGAAAAATCATTCAGTTATGAAAAATTACCAGATAAAACGAGTATGGCTCAAAATATTATTTTGGACGGTTATTTTCAAAGCCCATATTATTTTGAGGATTATTACGAAAAAATTTACCATTTATTGCGCATGAACGATTTGAAAAAAAAGGTTACTCAAAAATATAATTATAATTACAAGGATTTTATCAGTCTTCATTTTAGGCTAGGAGATTATAAAGAATTACAAGACAGGCACCCCATTATGCCTGTTGAATATTACAAAAACAGTATCCAAATATTGTTGAATAAAATAAAACCGACTCAAGTGATTAAAATTTTATATTTTTGCGAACATCAAGACAATGAAGATGTAAATAAAACCATATCATTATTAAATAGAAAATTTACCAACTGTGCCTTTATAAAGGTAAATGACCAAATAGCTGACTGGGAACAATTGTTAATGATGAGTAGTTGCGGACACAACATTATTGCGAATAGTACGTTTAGTTGGTGGGGTGCATATTTAAACTCAAATCCGGATAAAATAGTGTGTTACCCGGAAACATGGTTTGGACCCAAAGCACCACATGATACGTTAGATTTATTTCCAGAAGCCTGGATAAAAGTAAGTTGTGTTTAATTTTGTTTGAGGACGAGAATCAAATATTTTAAATTTCATACTAGTATTATTTTATAACTATAATTTATTTATAACATATAAGTGTGCTATTTTTGATTTTACAATATAAGTTTTAAACTTATTTGATGATTTTAGTATAAAATCTATAGATTTCCAATTATTTATAATATGAATATCTTCTATTACAATCCAACCATTTTCATTTATATTTTCTAACGCATATAAAAGTGTATTTAAATTAGCACCAATCGAATGAAGACCATCATCAATGATTAAATCATATTTTATTTTTCCAAAAATATTTGAAAAATTTTCAAAGGTTGTTATATCTAACTGATCTACAAAACAGGTCTTAATTCGGTCGCTATCAAATAAAATATCTTTATCAACATCACCACCATAAATTCTTGCGTTTGGTAAATATTCTCTAAAAGAATATAAAGATGCTCCAGGTGTTCCACCATGACCCATAGACGAAACTATATGTGGATTATTTGTGCCTAAACCAATTTCTAAAATATTTATATCTCCGCCTATTTTATTAAAAATGAATGAATATAAAATATGATAATTGTGACCAGTAGATTTGTCTGATTTATTTTTTTTTAATATATTACCTAATAATGTAGAATTATTATTTTCAAATTTTTCTATATCTACAATATCAAAATTATAATTAGTATGTTCTAATAATTTATTTATTTGAGGTATAAATAATGATGCGCCTTTTAACCATAAATGTTGATGTGAATGGTCATTCATAGAACCAGCGGAAAACAAAACCAACTGTTCCATTATTAAATCATAATAATATAATTTAATAATACAAACGTATATTATGTTTTATTTTTTGCTTTCCCGAATTTGTTGGATTAAAAAATGTTTATCCAAATCAGTCATGATTCGTTTGTAATTTACGATTCTTTTTTCAATATCACTATAATCTGTTTTTTGAACAACTGTCAATGGTATGATTAAAAACCAACGATCGCTTTGTTGTAAATAGAACCAGTTTTTATCAATCGCATAAAGAAGGTGTTTTTGTGGTTCTCGTAGTAAAAACTGAATTCCCAATTTGAAATTATTAATCAACGTGTCATAATAATGTTGTTTCACAATATACCCAGTGGTGGTTTGACAATGTGATACTTTTACACATGTGTCATCTATTTTTTCAAAAGGTGGCATATTATTCCCAGCCAATAAAACAACGTCCCAATCATCAGAGTGATTTTTCAAAAACGTGTTTAATTGCGTTTTAAATAATTCCGGGTCTAAAAATTGAATATCATCTTCACAAACCAACACATGTGACCAATTGTTTTCTTTTGCGATTTGAATACATTTTAAATGACTCATACTACAACCAAGTGCGCCATTTTCCACTCTGATCGCATTAAACCGTATAGCCTGAATCCCGATTTTCTTGAGTTCATTTTCCACATGTGCTCTACGGTCTGCTCGTTTTTCTAAATTAATATACAACGTATGTTGAATATCTTCTATACCTGATAGTTTGGTTGTCATTTCAGGGCGTGTCGAATACATGTAATCGTAAATAAGTATTTAAGCTAGTTTTCTCCATATATAAATATATTCCTTGTATTTAGTATTTCGGGTGGATTTCTTGAGTTCGATTTTTTCATGACATGCGCCCAAAAGAGGAAGTAAAGATTTTTCATAAATAGTAGAATTTATATTAATCGCATAAATACCTCCAGGTAGAAGTCCGTCCCAGGTATTTTGAAATACGATTTTGTAAAATTCCAACCATTCATCATTCGTTTTTTTTTCTCCATTTTTATAAATCTCAATATTCTCATAAGGAGGTGATGTAAAAATCATATCATAATTAAATTTTTTATAATCAACCTCTTTTGAATCGTGATAGATGAGAGAAATATTGGACGCTGTTTTATTTTGAAAATCGTTTAATAATTTGTCATAACCAGTCTTTAAATCAACATTCAAATCAATACCGGTATAATCAGTCCCGAGTAACATTGCAGCAACAAGTCTTCCTCCAAATCCACAAAAGGGATCCAAAATATGGGTCGGTTTGTATTTTTGGTAGAATTCAAGCGCATTCGTTATTTTAAACGCATTACATCTACCAAAACAAAGACCATAAATATAATAGTATTTTTTGATTTCTTCACCGACATAACGGTTTTTTTCATCACAAAAAGTGAGCAATGTTTGAATATATTTCTTGGTTTTGTAATATTCAATATTTTCTAAAAAATCGAAAAAGTTTATACCCTTATTACCTATAGTTTCCAGACGATGCGCAAAAAAATAATAATCCAGAAAATCACAACCGAGCTTGCTTCGACCATTTAAATCTTGTTTTTCTTGTATTAAATTTGTCATCTTGGTCCATTCAGTAAGAACCTTGTTATATGAAATATTTTTAATTTGTAAACATATTTCATCCTTCTTTTTACTTTTTAACATATACTATAATGAGAGAAAGAGATAAACCCGGTTTTACCGAATGAAAATACTAGTTTTATCTTCTTCTACTACCTGCTGCTGCGCCACTACCGGCACTTGTGCTCCTGGCACCTCCTAGAGGAATATTGACACTTGCGACAGACCTTGGTTTGGGGTAATGATTCTTGGCATATTCTTTCGAAAAATAATATTTTGCTGATATTGGTTGTTGGTGTGATTGTTGTTGAAGAGAAGGACTATGTATATACTTTCTCTCTATCTCCTTCATTTCATTTTCTTTTTTTTCTAAAACAGTTGGATAATATGGAATATTTTTCCAATCTTCTGTACTAATAACACTTTTTTCCGATTTTTTGACATTTGCTGCTGGAAACATTATATTTCTTACGGGTTCTCTCAAATCGTAATCATGGTATACATCAGCATTCGCATCTACGAGTGTTGTAAAATGTGTGACATTAATTACTTGAATACGAGGATTTTCAACAATGTATACATTATCGTTGGGATTCAATGATTTGTCATCAATTGTATAAGAAAGATTTTTTATGGAACGAATACCATCTACACCATTATCATTCTTCATTCGAAAAGGATCTTTTCGTGAAACCATACGAGAGACCCCGTCAAATAATTGGAGAATTTCGGGGCTGCCGATGGTATAAAATTGTGATCGGTCAATTTTTATTTTCATAAAAGATGCTCTTTTTTCCAGACAGGCATCTTCCATTCCCCAACCCCAATAATTAGGATAACCATTAATGATTTCAAAATCGCACCCACGAATAACAACAATTCCACCTAAAGCAGTTGTAAATCCATAATAATGTTTAATAACACCTGGTATTGTGTCATAATCGAATAATTTATGAAATGGCAATGTATCTACGTCATTGAATATAAAATTTATATTTTTGTAATCATTTGGATATTTTTCTTTCATTGCTAAAAATCCAATATTTTTCGTAGCACCACGATTAAAATTACGATTATCGCATTGATGAACGAAATAAATTTCATAATCATCAGCATTACCTAATATAAATGTCATTTGATTACTGAAAAAAAACTTTTGTTCTCTACGATTTCTATAAGGAACAATAAAAATTCTTTTGGGTATAATATTTGATAACGACATATATAGCAATCAAATATTAAAGTTATTTATAATAAAAATAAACTAAAAACGCATTTATAAATAAAATTACCAACTAAACCATGATTTTTCTTTCATGGTTATTTCATCTATCGGTTTATTAGATGAATAATTGTTTGGATTATTTCTATATTCTTTATATTCTTCTTGTGTAAATTCTCTTATTGGTTCTGCGGCATTATGTTGTTGGTTTTCAAAACCACTGTTTGATTCACGCATAATGTCATAATTTTCTTGTTGTGATTTTTTTCCAGTAATAAAATTTGGTAAATAATCACTCATAGCACCACCACGTATTCTTCTAGATTTAACTTTACGATTTTTTCTAATATTTCTTTTTCTTTTACTCATTCTTCGTTTTCTAGTTCTTCTTAATTTGCCTCCCATTATATCATCTTTAGTTAATGTGACACTGTCTATCTCTTCTAAGGTTGGTTTCGGTACTGCTTGTCCACGAAATTTTGATATATCTATTATAGAAGATGTTTCACCAAAAGTAGTTTCTTTTCCTAATGGAGATTCATTCATTTTTCCTATTTTTACATATTTTGATATATCTATAGGTGAAACTGGATATTTATTTTCTTGTTGTCCTCCTCTAATTTTTTTAATACTATGACTTTTTCTTCCTTTAGCCATTCTATATACTATATAAATATAAAAATTAAAAAATACTAAAATTATAAATATCTCATCAATTCAAACGTACCTCCTTGTAAGGTTGGCTCTATTTTAAATGTGTCACAAACTAATATTTTATCCAATGATGTTAAACGTGTAAAGAGACGATCTCTATAAATACTTTCTGCGTGATGATACCAAAACCCATCACTACATCTAAAATGGTCTGGTCTAAACACTTCATCAAATTTATTTTTATGAGCACCAACTATCTCACATTTACAATTACCCTTTTCTTCTTTGAATATTTCAGGATTATCAACTCCGTCATTTTGTCTTAATGCTTCATAATCATTCATGTTTTTGTATTTTAAAAAATCTTGTAATTGTGGAATAAAATATCTACAAGTAATTTTTATAAAAAAATAACAACTTTTTGCTAGTAATGACTGTTGATAAGCATAATAAATCGCAAACATTTCACTTGTTCCTTTACTTGTATATAAATAATCATCAGGTAATCTAACAGCTTGTGCTCCAATTTCATCAAATACTTCATTATTTAATTCATCTTCTTTAAATAAAATCATTTCAAAACGATCTTTGTATTTTTCGGCGTATTCTTTTAATTCTGGGTATTTATAACCAGAATTTTCTACTAAAACAATTTTAAAATTCGTTTTTTCTAACCATTGTTTAATAGATTTTAAATATGTTTCTAATCGATTACTTGGTTCTGTATTACATAAATGATTTTTTTTTGGGTTTACGTATATTGTGGTTGTCAAAATAATACAAATATGATCCAAGATATCTTTATCTTTTTCAATAAATTCCATCTTATTTTATTGTTATAATTAAAAAATAAATTTTTAAATATTTTTTAACTAATATTTTTTATTTATTCAAAAACCACATCCATATTTTTTAAGTATCACAGCCGGAACTAATTCTTCCTTCATTTTTTCTATTTTTTTGAAACATTTATTAATTGTTACTTCACTGATTTCACTTGTATTTTTAATATCTTTTTTACTGATATTTAAATTACATAATTGTGCTATAAAATAAACAACACCTGCAGCAATGGAGTGTGGAGTATTTTCTGGCATAAATCCTTTTTTTTCAATCTTCATCGAGATAAATTGACATAACTTGGTCAATTCATTATTAATACTTAATTTACTACAATAACGCTCAATAAATGCTTCTGGTTTTGTCTTACAAAATAAGGTTTTTTCGGAATGATCCATGTCTTTTTCAAGATTATTAATTATCAATTGTGCGTTTTTACAGCCCTTCGTCGCACTAGTAACGTCTAAATTAAATATAGTGGCAATTTCTTTTGCTGTGCGAGGATAATTGTTGATTCGGCATGAAATATAAATAGATGCCGCCAATATTCCGTCTCGATTATCTCCGCGAAATGTTAATTCGTACTCAGATATTTTTTTGTGATAACGAATCGCGTCATCAATAATTAATTTTGGAATACCACCATTTTGTGCCATAATAGTGATACGTTGAAATTCCTCATATTGCGATTTTTCCTTGTATGGCATAGATTGCCATTCTGTATATCTTCTGATTTTTCTCATTTCATAACTGGTAGACCCATAACATAAAACTTTACAACCAAACGATGATTCTTGTAATAAAGGATTAATTGGCATACCACATCTGGTTGGATCAGAATTTTGATTGTCATCCGCACCATAATACCTCCATTCGGCAGAGTGATCTACAATATCTTTGTAAATAATGCCACAACGATTATTGGTACAAGTTAAAAATCCTTCATCTGAAAACGCTAAACTAGATTCACAGCGGTCACAGTTTTCTCTATTGCCAGATTCTCGAAACATACATTCAAGTGGTGTGTTATTTTTGTTTATTTCGCAATCAAATATATTCCATAAATCTTTTTTGTTGACAAGTAGATCGTTATCTCTTTTTTTAATACTTTTATCTTTACTCATGTTTTTATTTTGATAAGAAAATATAATTTTAATTCAATTTTAATTTATAATTTTTATATATTTATCATATATGGGTAATACAATTTCTAATTTAAAAGGAGGAAGTAGTTATAATAATGAAACTACAAAGGATTTATTAGAAAATGAAATTGACTATATTGCTACACACTATATTTTAACGATGAATTTTCAAAGTTTAAGAAATGTTTATAAAGAAAAATATTGTGATGACCTAATTATATTGACTTCTGAAATTATAAATAAATATTTTAACGACTTACAAGTGAATAAAATGACCGATCGGGTGGAAAATGGATCTGGAGAAAATATTGTTTTTATAAATAAAAATGATATAGATAATGTTATTAAGCTTTCAAATCAAGACGATAAAATGGATAAATGCTACAAAATATCAGAATTTTATATAAAAATTGCTAAAATATTTGCGGCAATTATCATGACAATCAATCCTGAATATATTCATACCGATAATTCGGGTAAAATAACTAAATACAAATTAAGCGAAAAACATAAAATTCCTAAAAATGGAAATATAGAAATTTTTAAAACAAATTTATGTGGTGAGCGAATTGATATACTAAAAAATGACCTTTTTTTGAATATAATGTCACCGAGTGAAATTCCTGTTGTTAATCCTGAACCCGAGAAACTATGTTTTTTTGAAAAAGCTAAAACCCTTGAAAATGAACCAGGTATACCAGAATTAGTTGATTTGTATTATGACACCGACTTTGATTTTGAAACCGGAAAATTCACTAGTATGACACCAAAAACAATTACACAATTTCAAAAAGATTTAAATAATTTTTATACTGAGTATACTGGTAATTTAGCAGTTCCTGAAAATATAAAAAAATTCAGCGACATACCTTTGCGAGATTATAGTAAAAAGAAATATTGCCAAACACAAACATCTACCCCAGTGTTTTATGAAATAACTAGTAATAATGATCTTTTCCAAGCATATGCCAATAATTTGAAAAAGATGATACATTCGGTAAATAAAAAACACGATGACCTAGTCGAAATTTTAGATAAAATTTTTGTTTACATGGGTGAGGGTGAACATAAACGTGTTACAATTAATCCAGATTTAAATGAATATTCATTACAAAATATATTGGTAGAAACAAGAGATTATATTCACGATTTATACATGAATTGTGAAAAAGACTTTGTAGAAGGAATACAAATATATGAAGCAATTTTAGAATCACGAATTCTTGAAACTACGACAAATCAAATTACAAATTTGGAAGAAATGAACGACTATCTTATTAGTTATTCACAGAATGAATTAAAAATGAATTAAAAATGAATATATTATATTCCATTACGGAATATAACATATGTATAAAATGAATCAAATTCTAACAAAATGATTCAGATTTATTTTACATTTGTGCTTGGGCAGCAGCGGATGCCTTTGCTTGAGCTTGGGCTTGGGCGGCGGCAGCAGCTTGTGCCTTTGCTTGGGCAGCAGCTTGAGCCTTTGATGCGGACTTTGCCTTTGCTTGGGCAGCACTTGCAGCCTTCTTTGCGGATTTTTGTAATGAAGCAGCACGCTTAGCGGCGGCTTTAAATGCTCTCTTAGTACCCATCTTTCTTGAACGACGACTTCCTCTATGACGACGACTTGCCATTTTATATATATACGTAACAAAAAAATTTTAAAAATGTGGTTTTTAATATTAAAAATTATTTAAAATAATAATTCTAAATAATAATTCTAAATAATAGTTCTAAATAATAATTCTGAATAATAGTTCTAAATAATAATTCTGAATAATAGTTCTAAATAATAATTCTAAAATTCTAAATAATAATTCTAAAATTCTAAATAATAAAGTATAATAGTTTTTCTTAATATTATGTGTAAATTTTTATAAATGATGACATAAAATTCCTAAATATAATGAATAATGTTAAATTAAAAAACGGTTCTCATATCTGGCCAATACATTCCATCTCCTTTTTTGACATTGTAAATATTTCTAAATATTTCCAAACGAGATAATGGAACATTTGTACGATATTTATCTAAAGGATGAGGATTTGTCAATAATTGAGCTCGGAGAGCACTTTTGTAAATATGCTGTCTTTGTTGAACCGCAAAGTAAACGTAAAACATTTCAAATGACAATGCTCTAATTGGCACTATATAATCATTGTGGTCTTGGAAATCTTTTAAATATTCTTCACAAATTGCTAAACCTGAAATATCTGCTACATCTTCCCCAATACTTGGTTCGGCATCGAATTTAATTCCATCTTTTAACGCATATGCCTCGTATTGTTTGATTATATTGTCTAAAATATGTTTATACTGTATTTTGTCGTTCTTTGTCCACCAATCATATAAATTACCCTTGTAATCATATTTACTTCCAGTACTGTCTAAACAATGAGACATTTCATGTCCTAAAGTATAACCAATATGAACCAAATTATATTCAATACCTCTTTCTTCTAAATCAATAAATGGCTTTTGTAAATACGCATAAGGAATATAGATAGAATTCATGGTTGGTGTGTAAAACGCATTTACAATATAAGGTTGATAACCAGTTAATTTAAATGGAGTGCTTGCCCAATCAACCATTGGGATATCAATGACTTTTCCTCCGTCTAATTTTAAAAACTTTCTGTGTCTCCATTTAGTAATTATCATCATGTTTACCCAAGGATCATTAGCAACATAATCTAATAAAGGATCTTCTCTTAATACATCGGGTCTACCAATATCTATTTTTATATGGTCTAATTTAATCAAGGCATTCTTTTTTGTTTTTGGATCCATCCAGTTGTTACGTTTAATAATTCTCTTAAATACTTTTACTAAATCATAAAACATATTTTTCACATATTGAATCACCTCTTCATTTTTAAACGAGTCTAAATATATATTTGCTAATGTTGTATTAAATGTGATGGATAATCCAAATACAGGATACAAATCATATGGAAAATTCGTAGGTATTCCATTTATAAATTTACCTTTGAATTCATAATGTATTTCATTTAAATTTCTGTCAAAACGAATCAATTGACGTAAATAGATGTAATACCAGTAACTTTTCCATTTGTCGCCTGTCCAATTTGCGGTAAGATTTTCACACATACATTTCAAATAATTTAGACTTCCACAAATAAAAAAATCAGGAGTATGTTGATATCCTAAACATTTGGTAAATTTCTCCCAGTCAAAACCATATTTTTTTAGTGCCTCACCTTTTTGAACAATATTGTAAAATTCTGGTGAATCTTTTTTAACAGAGGAACAACCAATCGCATTTACAATTTCTATTTCCATATCAAATACATCTTTTGCGCGAAGTCCATGATTTTTTCCTAAACAAGCCTCAAAAATATCGTTAATATATTTTAAATATCTATTTTTCAATGTTTTTCTATATTCTTTTTCTTCGGCGGTCGATCCAAAATCATCATCAAAATATACATTAATATCAAACATGGTTAATTCTGGACTAGTAATAAAACTACGATATGTTTTCGCATCTTTTTGGTCAGAAGTCACTTGCCATTGTATTGGACATCCCCAAGAAATAATTTCATTTTTATTTATTTCTGCTAAAAAATCCCATAAATCATTTTTTTCCACACACCCCTCATACATTTTGGTAAATTCGGCAATATGCTTTTTTGTATGGGATAAATCGTTTAATTTTTCAAATGACTTTTTTACATGGCTCATTCTCTCATCTTTGCTTGTAGTTGAACCTGTTTTCTTAATATATTCATCTACTAATCTCAATACGTCGCGATAGGTCTTGTCTTGAACTAATCTAAAATCATCTATTTGTGAAAAATATTTTTTATTTTTTGGTTTTCCTCTACTATCAAACTCTTTTTCAGTATTTTGTAACCATCTATAATTAATATAGGTGTAAAAATCGTCATTGGGTTTAATACTGGATGGTGTAAATGGAATATTGAATAATTGTACCAGTTTTTTTTGCCATAAATTACCACTGTCCTGTTTCTTGTAAATCGCCACTCTACTTTGGTTTAATAATTTTTCTACATTGGAAGCATATTTTTTGTTTTTGTTCTTAATACTTTCATGTACTTTTTTTTCATAAGCATCTTCAAATGAATCAAATACATCCCGTATTTTATTTATATTAAATTTTTTTTTGGTTTTATTATGATTATGCGATCCCTTCTGTTTTTTAGACTTATTTGTCATAAATTACAAATATATATATATACATATTTTTTCATACATAAGATTTATGTTATTTTTTCTTCTAAACTACTTAATAATTCATTGTCATAAATAAAATTACCTTGTGGTTTATAAGAATTAATTGGAGTGAAATTCTTTTGTTGTTTCATCGAGCTTTTTACCACTTTTGTTTGAGGTTGTGATTTTATATTAAACATATCATTCACTGGACCATTTGTCATTTCCTCCATTTCATTTATTACCTTATTACCGTATTCATCAATAACCATTCCTGTTTTTTTCTTAATTTCGGATCTTACATAGGAAGGTACCCAGTGTTGCCAGGATATAAACAAAGTATTTGGATGAATGTATTTCACATTAAACCCGTTTTCTCGTAATTTATCTATGATATAAGCAATACATGCGCCTTGATCGTATTTGGGAACGCCTATAATTACTTCGGGAACAACAAACCAGCAAAATTGTTCGTCTATTTTTTGTCGAGAGGTTGTTTTTATTCTAACATGTATTCTGTTTAAAATTTTATTGTATAATTCCAATTTATTCAAATCATATTGTCGTTTTTTTTCATATAATTCATCAATGTTTAATTTTTCTGAAAAGTCACTTATATTTTCCAAAGTAAATATATTTGCCATTTACAAAATATAGGGAAAAAAAGTTATTAAAAGTAATTTATTTTTATAATTAATGACAATCAAACATATTGTAATATCTGGAGGAGGCCCGACTGGAATAAAAGCATTGGGTGCGCTACAGTATCTGGAAAAAGAAAAATATTGGAATATAGAGAATATAGAATCCATGTATTGTACATCAGCAGGTGCCATTATTGGATTATTGATCGCACTTAAATTTGACTGGACGACCATTAATGATTATATTATAAAACGCCCATGGCATGAAGCATATCAAATCGGAGTAAATCAAATTTTTGAGGCATATAACAAAAAAGGTCTTTTTGACAAAAAAGTGATTGATATTTTTTATAAACCATTTTTTAATTCGAGAGATATATCCATGAAAATGACCATGCGTGAATTTTATGAATACACAAAAATAGATTTTCATGTATTTTCTCTAGAAATGAATCGTTTTGAAATCGTAGATGTATCATATAATTCTCACCCGGATTTAGAATTATTAAAGGCAATCCATATGACAATCGCTTTACCCCTCGTTATTTCACCGTGTTGTATAGGTAACGATTGTTTTGTAGACGGGGGAATGATTTCAAATTATCCGTTGAATTATTGTATTAAGAATAATTGTATAACCGATACAAATGGATATAATGAAATTCTGGGATTAAGAAATAATTATGTAAAAGATACAGATACCAAAAATGATAATGGAAATAATAATATAGTAAATCAAGAATCAACTATATTAGATTATATTATGACTTTTATAAATAAACTTGTGCTAAATGTAGATACTGAAAAGAATCAGCCTATTATTGAAAATGAAGTATTATATGATACAAAACATACAAGTTTTTCATTTTTAAAATCTGCGGTTTCTTCGAGTGAAGTTAGACAACAACTATTAAATGATGGAATAGAGGCTTCTCAGCAGTTTCTCTCTTTGAAACAAAAGAAAGAAAGTAAAAATGAAGAAAAGAATGATAAAGAACAAACAAATATAATACATCCAGAATTATTAGATTCCTCAAAATCACTTGAATTATTATAATACAGTATTTAAAAATTTGGTCAACGTCTCTTTGGTAGGTTTAGCATCAAAATCAATCACTTGATTATCCTTGACCAATTTAATGGTTGGATAACCTTCAATTTTATAAGTTTCAATCATTTTTACCTTATCAGAGGTTTCATCTGTACAGTTAATTTCATTAAACATTACTTTATATCCATTAATGGATTTGTTTTCATATTCTGCTTTTACTTGATCCCATTCTGGTTTAGCAGTTTTACAATGAGGACACCAATCTACATGAAACAACATTAATTCCGCGGTTTTATCACTAGTTTGATTCTCCATATTTTCAATTGTTCTTCCAAAACCATTACTGAAATATTTGGTGTAAATATAGTAAATGACAATAATCAAAACGATAGCCAAAAAAATTATCAATATATTTTTTATATTCATTTTACATGTTAATTCTTTTAGTTTATTCAAAAAACTAGATGGTGATGTTGAGCTCATTAAACTACTTAATGCCATATATGTATATTGAGAATAAATTAGTAAATATCTTCAAACGAAATAATGGAAAATAAATATTAAATAATGATTTAAATATTATTTATTTAATATAATAAATAAAAAAGTATATTTTTATAAATGTTATTTAGAAGTGATACTGGTTTGATGGTTATTATCAATAAATATGATTACAAAAATGACGATCTATATTATAAAAAAATAAAAAATATTAAATTTTCTAAAAATAATGTCTTAAATAGTTCACAAAATGCCACAAATTATTCAAATAGTTTGATTTTTAATTTGTTAAAAAGATCCGGTAATGATCTTGATAATCAAGAATAATATAAATAGAGAAAATATATAACTACAAGTAATATTTGTTTTTATATTCGTCCACGATCCATCTTTGAATACGGTATTTGTAAATTTAGAAAAATCCATGGTTGATTTTGTATTTTGATAAAGTGCGTATGATAAAACTATAATTATAATAAATCTACCAATAATTGATGCGATAATAAAACGATCTAGAGGTCCAAAAATAAATAAAAAAATGAGAAACATGGAAAATATAATATAAAAACAAGTATTTTTTGTATTTTCTACATAACTATTTATGTAAACAGTATCGTTCATAATTATTGTAAATATTATAATATCTGTATAATATATACAAACATAAATCAATATGACAATTTCTAAAAAAAACAATAAAAATAAGAGTATAAAAAATAAATCTATAAAAAATAAATCTATAAAAAATAAATCTATAAAAAATAAATCTATAAAAAATAAATCTATAAAAAATAAATCTATAAAAAATAAAACAAAAAAGGTTTATTCAAATGATGACTACAATAGTGGTGATGGTATGCTTACCACAGTTTGGGGTCCTGGTGCTTGGCATTTTCTTCATACAATGAGTTTCAATTATCCTGTTGAGCCAACAACGGAACAAAAACATCAATATAGGAATTATGTTTTAAGTTTGAAAAATGTTCTTCCTTGTAAATATTGTCGTATGAATTTAAAGACGAATTTAAGAGAATTACCATTAACTATGGATTGTATGAAAAATCGAGACACTTTTTCAAAATATATTTATGAATTACATGAATTGGTGAATCGTAAATTAAAAAAGAAATCCAATTTAAAATATTGTGATGTGAGAGAAAGATATGAACATTTCCGATCAAGATGTACTGATGATATACCTAAAATTTTCAAATATGAAAGGAAAGAAAATGCCAAACTAGAAAGCAAAGGATGTACAGAGCCTTTGTATGGTAAGAAATCAAAATGTATTATCAAGATTGTACCGCAAGAAGAAAAAGGCTCGACATTTCAAATGGATAAAAAGTGTGTGAAAACTAGAAAAATTCGGAATAAATAAAACACTTATGTTTTGATAATAATATTTTTATAAAAACATAAGAATGTTATATATTTATCATGTTACATTCCAAAATTGCTGAAATCGCTCAATACGGGCATTGGTAAATAACTGTTATTTATTGAATTATAATTTGGTACTTTTTTACAATCGAATGCGGGTTCAGGACAACGCGCACAAGCTGGACATGGTGGGCATTTGGTTGATTCCATATAATTATTAGAAAAACTGTCTAAAAATGATCCTCCACTTGTTGTTGCGTTACTACTATTTCCGGATACATTACTAGTTGCGCCTCCTTGACTACTTGGAGTTAAACCGCTGTTTGAACTGCCACTACTCATACCACGAGAGCACGCAGGACACGCTGGGCATACAGGTGGTACAACTTCTGATTTTAAAATATATAAATCTTCTTGACCTTTTGGAATCATACTTTTTGGGATTCCTTTTGGTAAAGATGAGCTATAATCGTAACCGGTTGAAGCACTACTACTTAATGAACTATATCCTTGACCTAATGTAAAAGTTGATTTAGTGCTAGTAATGTCTTCTTGCGATGGGGGAGGTGGAGGGACAGTTTGACCCTGGGTCGTTGTTACTGTATAAATACTTGTTTTTCCATCAGGCATTGTAACATTTACGATATAATTACCATTATTATCTTTAGTTATTTTAGCGGTTCCTCCATTTGGACCATAAAATGTAGTTTGAGTGATGGTTGTATCTGTTGATGGACTATCTACAGTATAGATTGTTGTTTTACCAGAAGTCTCGGTGATTACAAGAGAATACTTACTATCTTTGTTTAAAATAGTCGCAGTTGTTCCATTTGGACCATAAAATTTTGTAGGATAACTCGATTTATCATAATGATTATAATTATCATATGGATTTGATGTGGTTAAAGTAGGTGTGCTAGGTGTGCTAGATGTGTCATATGTTGTAATGGTTGCGGTTTTTCCAGTTACACCAGTAATGGTTGTAACATCACTTGTGAAACCTTCAGTATAAGAATTATATCCTAAAACTTGACATAAAACAAGTCCAAGTAATAAAATGATAAAAAGAATTAATAATTTATTCATGTATAATTTATAATGTGAAAAAAAATAATTATGAAATTAAATAATTAAAATTCGCAACATAAAATTACCTAAAGTTATAATGACTTAAATATAATTTGTAACTAATAATATGTCTAAAATACCAAAAAAGATTTTTCAAACATGGTCAATAAAAAATATTTCACAACCATTTCAACAAATTGTTGATTTATGGAAAATATTAAATCCAGAATACGAGTATTTTTTATATGATAATAATGATTGTGAAATCTTTATAAAAGAACACTTTGATGAACGAACATATAATGCCTATTGTAGAATTATTCCAGGTGCCTTTAAAGCGGATTTATGGAGATATTGCGTGTTGTACAAATATGGCGGTGTGTATGCGGATATAGATACGTTATGTTTAAGTGGAATAGACAAGTTTTTGACAGAAGAAACTGAATTTATGGTGCCAATTGATTTGAATACAAATCCTGTAGAGGGTCAACATAATTTATTTAATACCTTGATTGCTTCCAATCCGGGAAATCCAATCTTGTTGAATGCGATTGAGAGAATTGTATCTAATGTTGAAAACAAAAGAATCCCGCCATCCAGATTAGACTTTTGTGGTCCCGGATTACTTGGTAGAGCTGCGAATCAAATATTGGGTCGTAATGAAACAGATTCTTTTGTTGGATTAGAAGGAAATCACGGCAAAATACATTTTTTGAAATTTGAGCCGAATATTGAAATTGTAAGAGATACGCATGGAAATATATTGTTTCATAACAAAAATGGTAATTCCTTATTACAATGTTTATATTTTATGGAATGTCAAAAAACAGAAAATTATAAATCCTGGTTAACTATGAATCCTATTTAGATTTTCATGTTGTTTTTCATATGACTTTTGATTTTAGTAAAAAATTGAAATAAAATATAGGATATAAATGATAGTAAATAAATTATAGATATAATATTCACTAATAAATATGAATGAAACACATCAAGAAATATGCGTAGAAGCATTACCAGAATCGTCAAAAAAAAGAGAAAGAGTAAAGCAACAACCTCTACAAAAATATTTTGTTGAAGATCCAAATATTATTGAAATTGGTATTGATGAGGTTGGAAGAGGACCTCTTTTTGGAAGAGTGTATGTATCCGCTGTTATTTTACCTAAAGATGACAGTTTTGATCATTCAAAAATGAAAGACAGCAAAAAATTTCATTCAAAAAAGAAAATTGAAGAGACATCAGAATATATTAAAAATAGTTCATTGGCATGGGTTGTTTGTTATGAAGATGAAAAGGTAATCGATGAAATAAATATTTTACAAGCAACTCAACAAGCGATGCATAAATGTATTGGAGAATTAATAAAAAAAAATCCTGAATTATTTGACCCTGAAAAAAAAATACAATTATTAATTGATGGAAATTATTTCAACCCATATACAATGTATAATAAAAAACGTAAAATATTGGAGTCATTATCTCATATTTGTATTGAAGGTGGTGATAATAAATATTCATCAATTGCTGCGGCATCAATTTTGGCAAAGGTCGCGCGTGATACATATATCGATGAATTATGTAAAGAAAACCCAGAGTTGATTGAATATTATAGTATTGATAGCAATAAAGGTTATGGAGCAAAAAAACATTTAGAGGGGATTCAACAACATGGAATCACTATATGGCATCGTCGTAGTTTTGGTATTTGTAAACAATATGTGTAATATGTGTAATATGTGAAATATAAAAATAAATATAAAAATAAGTATAAAAATAAATATAAAAATATCAATCAATATAATAATAAAAATGAAAAAAGCATATATTATAATTGGACCAGAAAGTTCAGGAAGTGTTTATATTTCAAAAATTATAGCATATGTATTGGGCGAAACAAAAGATATTAATGAGTGGAGTGGATACGGTTTTTTTAAGAAACAGAAAATAAATGAAACCGATAAAAATGAAACGAATGATATAATTATTTTACACCGTTCTCAACCATATTTACAACATGATAAATATTGTGATTTGAATGAATTTAAAGAATTGTTCAAAGATTATGAATTATTTTTTATATTATGTACAAGATACCATGTGATATCAAATCATTCCAAAAAACATAGATTTCAACGAAGAGAAGAACAGCTTATTGATAATTATGATATATCTAAAAAAATACTCACAGAAATAACAAAAACAGAAAGGTTTTTTATATGGAATTATGAAACGATGATGTATTTGAATGAATCTTATTTTGATTTATTGTATAATTTTCTAGAAATAAAGACAGAAAATAGATATTATCCAACGGATATTTTTGACGGAAATATTAAATACATTAAAAACATATAAAAGATAAAAAACATGTGAATAAATTATATTTATTTGTAAAAATATAATTTATTTTTTATTTTTTCCAAACTTGAAAAAAGTTTTTACGAATATTACCAGGACCAATGATTAAATCTTCTGAATAACTATTATAAAAACCACGATTCAATAATGTCTCATCAAAATATTTTTTTTGTTCTTCTTTTTTGAAATCGTTTTCAATCATGATTAATTTGATATTATCTAATATTTCGGGCATATCTAATAAAATATAATAAAACGCTCCTTCACAATCCAAAACCAAAGTGTCAAATTCTATTTTGTATTTTTCCTGTAATTCTTGGAATGTAATTGTATTGACTAATTCATAATCGTTTTCCAAAACACCTCCATCATAAAAACTAGTGTCCCATTTATTTTGTTTTAATGGTTTACTTGATAATGCCGAATTTTCTATAAAAAAATCAAGTTGTGAATTTTTTCTTTTATTGTGTAATAATTTTTGATAAATTGTTTTACTACTTTCAAGTGTAACCAAGTTATTATTTTTCTTTTGATTTAAAATATAAGCTATGATTAAAGTGTTTCTTCCAATATTTCCACCTATTTCCAATACTTTTTCATTTCCAGTTAGATTCTTTATAGACATCATTTGCTCTGGATATTCTTGAGAAAAACCACCAAAATCTATTTTTATTTTTTCATGTATTTCACTTAATTTTTCATTATAATCAATATGAATATCTTTAATATATTGAGGAATAACATCTTTATTAGTAAAAATTTTATCATTATTTAAATCAATATATATTTTTGTAGAATCATCATATTTGACGGTATTATTTTGTGGATCAGTAATAAATATTGATTTCAGAACATATGGAACTGGATCTGTAAAATAAAATGCCCGATTTGAATCTCCATTTGGTATGTATATTATATTTTGTTTTATAAATTTGTTGTAAACGACATGGGTAACATCAATATTATTACCTTGATCACCATATTTAATTATATACATGATGTATTATATATATATTCTTTATATTCTTTCTTAATTTAAAACGTATAACAAATAAAATAATAAATTAAAATTGATTCAAAAAATAGAATATAAAATTTACATTATTTATAAATATACTAAATATCAAAAATGAAAATCTTAGTTTTCGACACGGAAACTACTGGTAAAATAGATAAATATGCGGATTTATCAGAAAGTGAAAAACAGCCTCATATTCTTCAGTTTAGTTATGTGTTGTATGATACGGATAAAAATAATGTCTTTATCAATGATAACGTTATAAAAATCAAAAAAGATATTGTAATATCACCAGAATGTATTCAGATCCACGGAATCACTCAATATAAATGTCAAACACAGGGTGTTATATTATATAATAGTTTAAGTGCTTTTTATTTAAAAGTGAAAGAAGCCGATTATATCATAGGTCACAACTTGGAATTTGATGTAAAAATGTTGATTATTGAATTATATCGCCTAAAAGAAGAAAGTGGTAATGATGACGCATATGAACAAATTATTGATTATTTTGAAAAAGGAAAACAATTCAGTTCTAAATGTTTTTGTACCATGAAAAATACGGCGGATATTTGTAAACTTGAAAATCCAAATAAAAAGAGTAAAGAATACAAATACCCTAAATTAAGTGAGCTTCATAAACATTTGTTTTCACATGATCCAAAAAATCTCCATAATTCTTTATTTGATGTTATTATTACCTTGCGTTGTTTTTATAAATTGATTTTTGAAAAAGATTTACGTGAAATAAATCGCACCATCCGGCAAATATTACGAGACACATGAATACAGTATTATTGTCTAATTTCCCTAAATAAAAAAATTGATTTACTTTTTTATTTGGTTTTTATATCAAAATAAAGTTAAATACAAACTAAAAATTTAATAATGAACATTTATGATAATACCCTAAAATCTTATGGCGGATGTATTTCTTATAAAACAGATGAAAGAAACATTACACATTATTCAATTAATGATAATAGAATTTCTTATTCTTATTATGGTATTTACTATGCTAATTCATTTCAAGATGAATGGGCGATTAATCATTTACCTAAAACAGGACCCCATGAATGCCTTGATTGTTTATATCATGGAACATACAAAGGAATATTTGTTGAGTACTGCGTGAATTGTTCCAAGAATGAATATAAAGGTACACGTGTAACCGAAAATGTTGATAAAAACAATTTATCATTGTTTCATGTATTACATATCTTGAAAAAAGACGAAATGATTGATTCTGAAATTATTGATATGATCAATGATAGATATGACGCTCTTATGAATGTGGATGAAGAATTCAATGATTCGGACACTGATACAGATTCAAATGTAGAACAAGAGGATAAACCAATTGTGTTGAATTATGAGGAAATCAATCAATATGTCGATCCTCGTGATAAATATCAATTTGAAGAAGAATATTATGGTTATTGCGCGGATTCAACCTCTACGACGTATGGATCAAATTATGATGGTGGTTATGATTCACATTAGACCAACCAACAAATACAAAAATAAATATGTTCGTAGCGAATATATTTATTTTTTGTTATTTTTTCATTTGCGTTTTATTGTTTTTGATTTACCACCTCCTTTACTATCTTCAATTTCATGTTCATGTATAGTCTCTAGCTTATTACTATAAAACCGCGATTTTCTTGTTTTCTGTTTGTTTGTCAAAAAACTTTTTGGTCTTCTACCAAGAGTTTTGAGTTTTTCAGTTTCCACATTCTTATCATTTCTATTTGTCAATAATGCTCCAAATAAAATCAGACCAAACGCTGATCCAAACACAATCAACATTTTTTCAATTTCTGTATCCATTATATAAATTATAGGAAAATAATTTTATGCCGAGCACATTTCACATATTTCATCATTTTCTGTTCCATGATCTTTCTTATCTGGTTCAAGTGTAAATTGTTGGGCTTGATGCTTTGCCTTGCGTCTTAAATAATAAATCCCAGTTTTTAATCCTTTTTTCCAAGAATAAAAATGCATAGATGTGAGTGTATTGTAATTCGGGTCTTCCAACCACAAATTCAAACTCTGGCTTTGACATATAAACGCACCACGATCCGCCGCCATGTCGATCAAATGTTTCATTGGCATTTCCCACACGATTTTGTATTTTTCGCGTATATGTTCAGGTAAGACCGTTAATTGTTGAATACTTCCCTTGTTAGCAATAATATTATTCTTAATCTTTTCATTCCATAATCCAAGTGAAATCAAATCTTTCATTAAATATTTATTTGCCACAACGAATTCACCGGCCAAGGTTCGTCGAGTATACAAATTACTCGTCAATGGTTCAAAACATTCATTATAACCCAATATTTGCGATGTTGATGCGGTGGGCATAGGGGCAAGCAATAATGAATTACGTAACCCGTATTTTTGGATAGAATCGCGTAATTCTTTCCAGTTATACCGGGTGGTTGCTGGATCGACTCCCCACAAATCAAACTGTAATTGCCCTTTTGATGCTGGTGATCCCTCAAATGAACTATAAGAACCGCATAATTCATCCTTTTTGATATTCAGAATTTCTGCCACGACTACATTTTGATTCATCGCATTGTTATAAAACAACTGTCCTAATAAAGACGACAAGTCTGGATAATCCGTAATTGTTTGTTCCAGTTTTAAACTTTGTCTTATCTTTTCCATATGTTCCGTCGATAATTTTGATCGTATATGTTTCACTAATTCTTTGCGTGAGCCAGCCACATCGTTACTCTTTTCAAGCGCTGCGTGATATATCGTCTCGAAAATCATTTTATTCACTTCTTTGGCTGCCTCACTATGAAATGGTATATCCATCAAAATAAAAACATCCGCCAATCCTTGAACTCCTATGCCGATGGGTCGATGAAGCATATTACTTCTTTTGGTCTTTTCGGTTGGATAAAAATTAATGTCAATGATGCGATTTAAATTACCAGTGACTACCTTGGTGACACGATGGAGCTCTTCATAATTGAACTCTTTGGTCTCTTGATTTACAAAAGCTGGTAAGGCGATACTTGCCAAGTTACAAACGGCGGTTTCCTTATCGTCAGAATACTCTAGAATTTCTGTACATAAATTGCTACTCTTAATGGTGCCAATATTTTTCTGGTTTGATTTAATATTCGCAGCATCTTTATACAATAAGTATGGTGTGCCAGTCTCCATCTGGGCATCCAATATCTTAAACCATAATTCACGCGCATTGACGACTCTGGAATTCGTGATTTGCGACTCATATTTCATATATAATTCCTTGAATTCGTCGCCGTATACATCGGCAAGACCTGGACATTCGTGAGGACAAAAGAGTGACCACTTTCCGTTCTCCTTTACGCGCTCCATGAATAAATCAGACACCCATAGGGCATAAAACAAATCACGAGCGCGCAATTCTTCATCACCGTGGTTTTTTCTCATGTCTAAAAAATCTTCAATGTCTGCATGCCACGTCTCCAAATAAATCGCAAAGGAGCCATTTCTCCGACCACCACCATTATGTATGAGACCATTATGTATTAGATAATTATGTTCTTTTTCCATTTGTAAGTCATATAAAATACCTTCATATTTTGTAGTTTTTACATTTTGAACTCTAGATAATAAATAGTCTCCATAACGTAAGAATTTAAAAAACTGTTTTTCATCATCATACTCAATGTCCATTAATTCACATATTTCTTTAGTTTTTGGAACTCTTAACGTATAACTTATTTTTTTATTTTCAATAATTCCTCTAGTTGTTTCGTGTTTTTCTCCAACTCTATCACGAATATAACCACTTGTCAACATTCCCATTTTCATACATATGAATCTCACACATTCTATTAAATTCAAAGAAGTATTGTCAAATACTAATTCTTTTTTACCATAGCAACCGTCTGTTTGTAATAAACCTTTTAAAATATACTTACATTTTTGGACTGGTAAATTCAACCACTTATGATTTACACGTTTTCTTTTATTATCATCATAAAAGTCATTATATCTGAATGGTAAATGAATACTTCTATTCCAACGAATTTTTGTTGTATTTTCATCAACACGTATGTTATAGTTTACATAGTTTCTTTCAAAATAACTTACTATAAAATCTTTCAAATGCGCTTTGTTAAAAGTATGTATTGTAATTGTTCCGCTACGTGTATCGTCATTATTCATTGAACCGTCTCCTAATATAATTCCATACATATAACAGTCTTCTTCAGTTATATTTGTTATATCATTTACTTCTGTTGGAATTGGAAAAATTAACCAATCTGTATTATTTACATCTTTTGCGTCTACCCATTCAAATTTACAAATATTTTTTTGTATACGATTTTTAATAAGTGAATAGTTTAATCCTTTTGGTTGATTTTTCAATACGTAAATAGGATGTTCTGGTGTTATTCTCAAAGGGAAAATGGAATGCATACTTTCTATTTCAAGAAAATCTCCAGAATAATTATGTTCTAAAACATTTTGTATAGTTTCGGTTTCTCCTTTTAGATTATAAATTTTTGTTTCTCCCACACTACAATTTTGTATTTGGGTTGGTCCATTTGTAGTGTATATAATTGTTTCTGGGTGAACACATTGGTCAACATATTTCGCAGTATTATTAAACACACGTAACATGGGGACAATTCCATTCGACTTTCCATTGGTTCCCCTGATGTGTGTTCCTTTTGCGCGAACATTATGAATATGAAGACCAATACCGCCCGCCCACTTGGAAATTTTAGCGCAGTCCTTCAAGGTATTGTAAATTCCATCAATACTATCGTCCTCCATGGCAATCAAATAGCAAGAACTTAATTGCGGTCTAGGTGTCCCAGCATTAAACAGTGTTGGTGTCGCATGTGTGAAATATTTTTGCGACATTAAATCATAGGTCTCGCGCACGGCGTCCATGTTATTTCCATGAATTCCCACAGCAACACGCATCCACATATGCTGGGGTCTTTCAACCACAACGTCTTTTACTTTAAATAAATAGGCGCGTTCTAAAGTCTTGAAACCAAAATAATCAATCAAATAATCCCGATTATAATCAATCATTCCTTCCAGATCATCTTTGTTTGCGCAAATGGTCAGCCAGGTTTCATGCGACAACAAAGGAGAATGTTTTCCGTGGACATCGTTATACCAATACAACTTTTCCATCACTTTGTAAAACGATGCGTCCGTATTTTTCTGATGATTGGATACCACCACGCGTCCCGCCAAAACAGCATAATCCGGATGTTGCGTAGACATCACAGCACACTGTTCAGCAGTCAATTCATCGATTTTAGTAGTTGGAATCTTATCATACAACTGGTCAATCACTTTCATGACCAAGGACGAATAATTGATTTGAATATTTGCCTCCAATCCCAATTTTTTCACCCGATTTAATATTTTATCAAAGGCGATATCCTCTAATTCACCGTCACGTTTTGTAACACGCATATCTATACTCGTCTCATCTCCTGTATTCATTCTATACATATATGGATCATTTTATTTTTAAACCATTTGATCGTTTACATATTTTTATTTGCGGCTTTAAGTCCTTTTATGGAAAATATATTTAGCGTGTTTTTAACTTAAAGAGTTAGCGCAAGAAAAATCAAACACTCTTGAAATAAATATATTTGTATTATATAATATATAAGAATGACAAAAATGAAGATTTTTTTCGGTATATTAATATTTATCATCATATGTATATCACTGAATAACTCCGGTATTTTTTCTGGTAACAATAAGTTTTTGAAAGAAGGATTACAAAATTTAGCAAATCCAGGAGAATATCCGTACAGTACTGAATATCCACTTTTAGAAGGAAGTTATCCGTATACTGGTTCAAAGACTGTGAGTAATAAAGATTATAATGATATTTGGATGAAATATCCTGTCTTTCCTGTTGGTTCTTATGCCCAAATGACGAATAATTTAAGATACTGGAGTAATCCCGATGATGGTGAATGTATTCGCGCCGATATGTGTGATGCTTTATACAAAGACAAAGAGGTATTATCCAACGTAATTCAACCTTTAGGGCCTGTTCCAGAAACCATGTCTGGGGTTAGAGTGAATTATTATAATACTGACCAAAACTTGTTTTTGGGACCTCAAGCGGGACCCGAATTACCCGTGTTCGCATAAAAATATTGTAATATAGTAGTATATATTATAATATGACTGAAAATATTCCAAAAGAACATTATTTATTTGAAGCACTACGCGAGGATCCAAATGTTTATATAGACGATAAAAAAAATGATGTAAAAATTGGTGATACAATTGAATATATTGCGAACAATCAGTTAGGAAAAAGAAAATACAATGTTATAGAATCGCTGGATGAAAATGGAAATGTAGAAAAAGGTCTTGAAGAAATAGATTTTACACCATCAAAAAAAATGGCTCTATTAAACGATTTTACACAAACACAATCACCAAAAACTTCAAGTGACGAACCCTCCATTTTTAATTTTCACTGGTATCCTGACGACGGGTCTAAAGGAGGAAAGAAAAAACACAAAAAAACACAACATAAAAGAAACAGAAAACAAAGATTCAAATCGAAATCCAAATCTAAAATGATGAAAAGTAAAAAATACAGGCGAACTAAAAAATAAAGCACGTGTAATTTATTTAGACAAAATCTCCTTGTTGTGTTTTCATCATTATTTCTTGTGTCTCATCAATAGACTCCGTGCGTATTTTGATAATAGGTGACGATGATACGGGTGGCGAGCATGATACAGTATCATTATTTTTTTTAATACTAATCAAACAACCACCGAGTGGCTCAGCACCTTGAGCCTCGGCTTTTTTCACGCGCTTTTTGGGCTCCCTATGGGAAAACCCGGTTTGACGTTCTTTTTCCACGATCGACCACAATTCTTTCATGGCACCTACATTATCATGAAACCATTTTTGATTTCGAAGAACTAATACGCAACTGATTTGTTCTAATTTCCAATAAATATTTTTTATCCAAGTCATAGTATCTTCATTTTCATCCATTTGTTTTTCTTCCCATACCAGGAAATCATCACGATTATCAATATCTAACGGTTTGTATTTATACACCGGATTTCCATATTTATTTGAGAAATACATAATAATTCCTTTGATATTTCCATCAGCAGTTTCCGAAAATTCACCATCCTTATTGAATTCATCCTCATTCACATATTCAATAAATTTCGTCTCCAAAAAGTCACATTCATCCAAATCACATACCTCCATTTGTTGCTGCATTTGTACCCAGTATTCCTTTTTAGGAACCCCGTCGATTTCTCTGCTTACTGGATTTTTAATCTCCAACATTCGCCCATAGATTGGACTACTGGGTTCAATATTGATACCGTCTGGAGACGCACCAATAAAATGATAGGTGTCGTGTTGAATACAACCAAAATCACCGACTTTTGTATTGTATAAATACTCATAAACCATAACTGAAATGGGTTCATATTTTTGTCCCCAATGTAATGCCGAATTTACATTTATTTGTGACACTGGTGGCGATTCCAACTTTTCTGTTTCACCACAAGGTATAAACGGTACTACACACTTTTCGTAGATCAATTGATTTCTACTGGATTCATTTTCAAACACTTTGTATGCGTTACTAGCTGTGATTAAATTATGACGATACATATACCATTCGGATGTCCTTTGGGTGGGTTGGTCTTTTTTTTTTATTTTTTTGATTTTTTCTTGAATCACAGCAACATCTGGTTTATGTAATACCAGAGTATTTGAATATGACCTTTTTGGATACATGTTATAAAATAGTTCAAACGCGCTTTCTATAATTGATTTGATTTCATCCTTGAAATAATCCTCGCTTTTATCAAAATACAGATTTTCAAAATAAACATTTAGTAAATCTTGAATATATTCGTTTAAACTTTCATGAAAATCGGGATCACAAATGGCGTTTGGATTGTCCTCTATATATTCATACATGTCCTCCACAGTGGATTCTACGATTTCCATTTCATCACTCGGTGTTAATGAAGCGGTACTTGTCAAATCATCATCTTCGTCTGTATCACTTTGATTTGCTGAATCGTTATCCCAGTCTTCATCAACTTCGTCTATTACGTCCTCTAAATCACTCAAATCATCTAAATAATTTGTATTTTTATTCATTTTCAAACTATTGATTTTTTATTATTAACTATTATATTATACGATTTTGTATTTATATTCATTCCAAATATAAATACAATTATAAATCAATTTTTATTCATCTTCTGGATCTTCATTTTCTACAATGTTTTTTAATGTTCCTTTCACTTTTTTCGGAGGAAGACTTTTTAGTGTAGAAACGCGCTTGGTATCCAAATTTCTCAAAGTAAAATGATTACTTGATTTGTTGTAAAACAAGCCCGGTATTTCCTTTACCTCACCTATTAATTTATCATATATCACATCCTTTACACGTTGTAGTTTTTTTCGATCAAGCGAATCTTTTAAGAACTTGATTAAATTGTTTTTCTCTTCTTCGGTGTATTCCTTTTCTTTCGCATACAATTCAGCATACGCCAATAACTTTTGGATTTTGACAGTTTTGTCCAATTTCGCCCAAGGTTCGGTTTTGTTTGTCATCTTTTCGTTTTCCAAGAAATTTTCCAGGTTATTCATATTATTGGTGGTTTTTGTTTCTTGAATCACATTACCACTCATCAACATGGTTTTATATTTGATGTTTTTTAATTCAACACATTCATCTTTTTTTTCTGTACTAGTAGTGGACATTTTGTAATTATAATCTAATATATAGGATTAATTTTAACCCCTTTTCATAATATGTTATTTTTATGTTATTTTGGAACAAATAATAATAATTACCCATTCTATGAATGAAAAAACAAACGAAAAAACGAATGAAAAAAAAGTTATTATCAGTGGAACTGTAGCGAAATATCAAATGAAAAAAGTGATTAAAAAACCAGAAGATGTAAAAGAACGAAAAACGATGGACCAGATTTCTCTCGAAATGTTTTCTTGGGAAAGTCAATACTCATTATTAAATACGTTAACAACAAAAACAAATGATGATCCTTGCGCGATCCTGGTAAAGAAACAAATAATGAGTAAATTGAATAATTATAAACAACAAGATGTTCTTAAAAAGGTACACGATGAGAGAAAACTGATTCGTTTGGATCAACTCATTGGTAAATTACAAGAAAGTGGATTGAAATGTCTTTATTGTAAAGAAGAAGTCTATTTATTATACAAGATGGTGAGAGAATTGAAACAATGGACTTTGGACCGAATTGATAATAATATAGGGCATTTTCATGATAATGTAATTATTTCTTGTTTAGACTGTAATTTAAAACGCCGGAAAAAAAGTAGTCATGCGTTTCTGTTCACGAAACAGATGAATATTGTTCGGGTAGATCACCTGGACGACGAGGATAGGGATCACAAGGATAAACCCTGATGAAACCTAATTGCGATAAAAACAAAATCTTATATTATATTCATATATTATTGAATTTAATATGAATTTTATTGAATGGAAATGGACATGTGGAGAGAAAATGGAGAAAACACCTAGGATTCCTCCAACAATTGTGAAAAAGGATGAATATTATCGGGAAGATTCGTATCAGCAACAACATCAAACCTCTGAAAATCACGAAAGAACCGCCTACGAACAATCATTACTTTCTGAAAATGATATATGGTCCATAGATGGGTCCGTTTTTATAGACAAACCACTGAATAAAAGGGAAGACAATTATAACAAAATGTCAGAACGAGAAATGTTTGGGCAAATCAATCAAAACCCATTTTTGGTTCAAAATAATTATTTAGATGATTTGATGAATCAAGAAAAGTTTTTGAAACCGATGAGCACTACCACTGAAAAAGAAAAAAACAATGCGAATTCTAATTATGAATAACCCTAACTTTCTCTCTTTGATATTCATTTTTAAAAGTGATTTTTAGTTTATACTTTATATTTGTTATTTCATTTCATAACAAATATAACTTTCAATATTTATTTTTTATCTTATTTCATGTTATTTAATGTTGACACAATCATGGAGAATATAAATTATCATATTTCGCACTATTGATCCATTTGTAAGGACCGTCACCCTTTACCAATGTATTTTCTTTTAATGGTTCAACCTCAAATTCCAATCTTGTTCCATGAACAATCCAATAAAATTTACCATTTGGTCCATATACGATGAATTTATTATCAACCACTTCAGACGCGTTGTAGTTTATAATTGTGCTTCCATTATAAATTGGTGTGATTTGTATTGTCATATTGGTACACATTTTTTCAACATAATCTGGTAAATAAATTGTTACTGAATGATCATCTGTTATTTCATTCTTTCCTCTATAGTAAACACCTGCTTCAGGACCTTCTAAACAACCATGAACTAAATATTTACTTTTATCTATTGGGTGATCTATTACGAAAGTTTTGGTAGTGTATTTATATTTTTTAATATCGGACTCATCGTAATACATTATATTTACTGAATCATTTGTTTGTTTTTCAACTGGTGTTTGTTTTTCTTGGACTGAAACAATATTTTGTATTGTTTCTTTTGTTTTTGTTGTTGTTTGTTTTAATTCTTGTATTTCTTTTACAGCAATGCCAATTAATCCGATATAATTCATTGATTGTTTTTCTGGTCCATCCTTTTCACCTGTTACTAAAAATGGATATTGTTCTTGAACTTCATGTGCTATAAATCCAATATCTTGTTTATTTAAAACGGTATTATGGTAATTGACTGGTCTTAAATTATTCACATTGAAAATATCTGTATTTAAATTTTGAACATTTTCTTTAATACGATAATCTGATGTTGCGTTAAATAGTGCGGACGTAACAGTACCTTTAAATGTTCCGGTATTACCAATGATACTTCCTCCAGTAGTGAAACCAGTTGCGCTTACGACTACATTATAAACACTTGTACCTCCACCACCACCAGAACCACTCGAAAATGAATTCCATGTTATACCGTCAGAATATTTCATTGTAGATGTTGTTGTATCGTAATAAATGGATCCAGCAATACCTGTAACACCTGAGCTTGATGAATAACGACCTATACTTACTACACCTGTAGAACTAATATTTGTGAATATTCCGGTAGAGCCAATGATACTTCCTCCGGTAGTGAAACCAGTTGCGCTTACGACTACATTATAAACACTTGTACCTCCGCCTCCCGGAGGACCAGTAGCACCAGTCGCACCACTAGCACCGGTAGCACCAGTAACACCTGTATTACCAGTAGCACCAGTAGATCCAGTCGCACCAGTATTACCATTTGAACCAGTAGCACCAGTCGCACCAGTAACACCTGTATCACCATAACCAGCAGGACCAGTAGAGCCAGTCGCACCAGTATTACCATTCGCACCAGTCGCACCAGTAACACCTGTATCACCATAACCAGCAGGACCAGTAGAGCCAGTCGCACCAGTATTACCATTCGCACCAGTCGCACCAGTAACACCTGTGTTACCATAACCAGCTGGACCAGTAGAGCCAGTCGCACCAGTGAAACCATTTGAACCAGTAGCACCAGTAGATCCAGTCGCACCAGTATTACCATTTGAACCAGTAGCACCAGTAGATCCAGTCGCACCAGTAACACCTGTGTTACCATAACCAGCTGGACCAGTAGATCCAGTCGCACCAGTATTACCATTTGAACCAGTAGCACCAGTAGCACCAGTAGATCCAGTCGCACCAGTATTACCATTTGAACCAGTAGCACCAGTAGATCCA